>Ga0208125_100020_pt1 | contig 298135 bp, 261 predicted proteins | sample LakWasM128_HOW14_2_FD_183938 | JGI IMG/M metagenome (GOLD analysis project Ga0208125, IMG submission 183938) | Freshwater sediment methanotrophic microbial communities from Lake Washington under simulated oxygen tension - Sediment Metagenome... | ecosystem: Environmental > Aquatic > Freshwater...
AATCACCAACACCACCGGACCTTCCGGCCCCGCAAAACTCTTACTCTTTTTCAACTCAATCATTTAAAACTCCAACTTACAGGTGCATCAATAAAAAACAATAAACGGCTTTTAATATTCCAGTCCCGAATGGCAAAATCATTATCATCAGAAAATTGGCGAAATTTTTAACGATTTCAACCAAATCGGGCATTTACTTGAATGCTGAAAAACTGATTTATTCAACAGCGCCTATTTTAACCTGATTTTTAAGGTGTAGCTTATCTATGCTGGATAATATGCCGATGTACGTAAAAAACAATTTTCCGGAGTACAGCGGATCATACTTAATCATCAATTTTTAATGGCGGGTCTTAGCCTAACTGTGCTGTTCGCGAAAGTCCGGGCTCGACCCGTTGCGGTCTACCGCTCTTTCTGATTCAATGGCCGCAATACGATGGTTACCAGTCATATCAAATATAACTCCAATGATATCCAGAAAGGAAAATCATAAATTGCCCCCCATAAAGTGTGTATATTGCATATGCAATGAGTAAGACAAGAAATAACCATTACGTGCCGCAATGGCACCAGGACGGATTCGTTGATGAACGCGATAATGAATTGCGTCATCTCAAACGCCGTGAGATCGAGCTAAAAGACGGCTCGATCAAAATTGTCTACGGTAAAAATTGGTTCACCTCAGCACAATGCTTTTACAAGGAACACCTGTACTCGACCTTTTTCGGAACGATAGTCAATGACGATATCGAGAAGAAGTTGTTTGGTCCGATTGATGATAATGGTGCTGATGCAGTTAAGGCGTTTCTAGCTGACGATCAAAATCAGTGGCACCATAACTTTCAAGACTTCTTCACCTACCTAGATGCTCAAAAGTTACGAACACCCAAAGGCTTGGACTGGGTTAAGACTAAGTACCCTGAATTAAGTCAGATTCAGCTAATGACTGAGATGCAGGCTTTAAGAACTATCCACTGCACACTATGGACTGAGGGTGTTCGTGAACTGGTATCAGCTGAAGATTCTGACGTTAAATTCATTCTGTCTGACCATCCTGTAACTATCTACAACTACGCCTGTCCACCAGATTCAGAATTATGCGCGTACCCAAATGACCCTGACATAGCGTTAAAGGGATCTCAGACCATATTTCCACTGGACAAAAATCGATGCTTGATACTGACTAATCTTGAGTACGCACAAGACCCAGATGGTGTGAACCCGCTAGAGCAACGTACAAACGCGACCAAAATTCGGCAGTCAATGGTCAACACTATTAACTTCGTCAATAAACGAAAACTGATAGCCGATGAAGTGATCAAGATAAATCACATTATCAAGTCCAGAGCCAAAGACGCAATTGCAGCTGGAAAAGAGAGTTGGCTTTATCCTGAAAATGAACTGAATTGCGATTGGACTGAGTTACGTCATGTGCTAAGGCCACCATCTGATGAGTTGTACCATTTCGGCGGTGAAATGTTTGCTGGTTATGAAGATGGCAGGACTTATTATCAGGATGCTTTTGGTCGTACAACTCCTCAGAATGAACACTTGAAAAAAGAAACTGATGAATCAAAGCTGGGCAGAAATGATAAATGTGGGTGTGGCACTAACCGCAAATACAAGCATTGCTGCAAAGACTTACCTGAAGAATTACGAACCAGTTGGACTGAGCTGAGTATACGTGAACGAAACTTGGCATTCTGTCGTGCAATCAAGGGAATTTTAGGACTTGACGCTGGCAAGACTTGGCAAGATGTCAGACGTGAAATTACTGAGGAGCAGATTGCCAAGATATATGGGTTCTATTCAGCCTTATGGCCGCGTGAAACTGATATCTATTCATTGCTGCCAAAGTCAGATGGCAAATTCAGAGCTTTGTACACTGGCGTGCTTGATGTTCGAGTTATCGAATTGCACGCGGTACCAATGGCTTCGTTATTTGATGAGTTTCTTATCGAGAGCCCCATAATCAACCCCAATAATGTAAAACCTGAATTTAGTCCAGTTAAGTCACCATCCCAGTACAAGTACCAAGCGCTCAAAGATTTTTTGTTAATGTTGGAATTAGAGCCGTACATTGGTTATGGCCTTATCAACCTAATTCCTGACCCGAGTAACTTCGACCTGAACTTAATGAAAGCTATGATGGATATGGCTACATCTCGACGAAGAACTGTTGAAAGTGAACGAGATAGGGATGTCTGTAAAAAATTGGCAATCGAGGACTATCTGAACTCAATTCATATGATGCCTAGAGATGTCAAAATCCGTTCATTGGTTAGTGATTTTGGTGTGCCTGAGGATATAGCTGCTCAGTCAATTGATACGTTAGAAGCGAATGCCGAAACATTTCCATTGACCATGCTCCAACCAATACAGCCAGATGGTAGCGGTCAATTAATGCAATTCAGCATGGTGCCAAATTATGAAATGGCTTTGTTTACAGCTCAGGTCACAGGTTCGGTCATCGTAACAGACAGCGAGTCTAGGTGGATTGAACTTCAAGCTGCACAGCACAGGCAGATGGGTGTGATTTCCTATTCGTGGAATGATGTTTTTGGACAAATAGGTCGGTTACCAATGGATTATCAAATGCTTGAGTCATGCACCAAAACCCAGCATCACTTTACCGCTGCTAGGACAGCGTTGAAGCAAGCTGATGAGCTAGTCTTGGCGGATAAACATGACCTAAATCAGTTAGAAAGATTAACTGAATCAGTAACTCGATTGAATAGTCGACTTGGGCAGATTGATTCTGACAGAACTGCCGAGTTTGTGAATGCTGACTGTAGGATTCTAGTGCCTGATGGCGGTATCTATGACAGTAACGTTCAACGGTTGTTGGCTCTGTCTGGTTGTTTGAGCTATGACCATAAAGTACGGTCAGTCTATTACGTTGGATTGAAATTATAGTCAATGATCTGTCAGTCAGCACCTAACAATGCGCTCATTTGGATGCTCCTAGCGTCGCGCCGCACCGCTTAAACGTTATGAATAACCAATCACCAATCTAAACCTGCCGTTCGACAAAACATCTTGATTGGCGGGTATTGGCCGATTGAAGCCATTCGCTGTCAGTACCTGTGTAATATTACCAATATCAAATCTGAACATTTAAAATTGAGCACTGTGTTTATATCAATGAGAAATTTGATAGCGTAATGCTTAATCAAATTAGTCCTTAATGCCGCATTGATTTGGCGCTACATTGACTTGGTCTATTGCGCTCTTCGGTTGAGAAGGTTGTAAGTTCATGCGTATGAGAAGGTACAGCACTACCCTCACCTTAAAAGCCGACATCCTACAAAATCGGAAAGGTGCGGCTTATGGGTAAACGTACAAATTTGCAAATTGAAAAAAATGGCCGTCATCCATTCGGCGGCTTTGTAGTTATACATACCCCGAGTCACACCGATTGTTAAAGATCGCCTATCTCAATTAAGATCATGTGCCCAACACTCAAATAGTGTGCATAAGATGAACCAAACAGAAAACCTAAGCGAAAGGACAATCGATTTGCAGGAACTGCTTGCCTCGCAGCAAACGCTGCTGCTATCGACGGCTTCGGCAAGCTGTGTTCTTGATCTTAGCTACGCTCCGTTTGTACGGGACCAAGCAGGGTGTTTCTATATCTTTGTCAGCGAGCTTGCCGGTCATACCTCCAATTTATTGAATAATCCGCAAGCCTCGGTCATGTTTATTCGCCCGGAATCCGAGGCTCGCAATCTTTTTGCGCGCGAACGTGCGGTATTCAACTGTACAGTCAAAGAGCTGGATCGCGATGAGCCAACTTACACGGCACAGCTAATGGCGTTGCAGGATAAATTCGGCGAAGTTGTCAGTGTATTAAGGTCGTTATCCGATTTTCACTTATTTGCCTTATGCCCGCAAAGCGGCCGATATGTTGCGGGTTTTGGCCGGGCCTACACAATTAATGTTGAGGATGATACCTTGTCCCCGTTGACTAAAAAGCAAGGTTGAACCGATGACCGCGTGCCTGTTCCTATCCGTCAGGACTTGCTTGCGCCCCTTTCTATCTCATTGTTTTTAAAATAGCCGCCATCTTACTTGCCTGATAAATGGATGCTGATTTACAGGGATGACAAAAATCCGAGTAGTGGCTGGATTGACGCTCCGATTCCCTTCATACTGAACCCCGTATTCTCAAGCTGAATTCCGATGCCATGCCGTTAACATCGTTTCATCCTATCGTCGCCCAGTGGTTCAATACTCATTTCGACGCCCCCTCGGACGTTCAACGCCAGGCTTGGCCTGCCATTCGTGCGGGCGAATCCACGCTAATCGCCGCCCCTACCGGCTCGGGTAAAACCCTGGCGGCATTTCTTGCGGCCATCGACCAGTTGGTGCAACAGGGACTGGAAACGCCATTGCCGGATGAAACCCGGATTCTCTATATATCGCCACTCAAGGCGCTGTCCAACGACATTCACAAAAACCTGGAACTGCCGCTGAACGGTATCCGCCTTGCGTTGCTGGAAAACGGTCTTCCCGACGTCGCTATCCGGGCGCAAACCCGCACCGGCGATACCTCGACGGCGGAACGTGCGGCGATGAAACGCCATCCGCCGCACATTCTGGTCACCACCCCGGAATCTCTTTATATTCTGCTGACCTCGGCTTCAGGACGCGAGATGCTGTGCACGGTGCGTAGCGTTATAGTCGATGAGATTCATGCGCTTGCGGGCAACAAGCGTGGCGCGCATCTTTCGCTTTCCCTGGAACGCTTGGCGCAACTGACGGCAACGCCGCCGGTGCGCATCGGTTTATCCGCCACCCAAAAACCGGTCGAACTGATGGCGCACTTCCTGACAGGAACCCAGGCAACGCAATGTACGATTATCGATACCGGCCATAAACGGCAGCGTGATTTGCAGATAGAAGTCACCGGCTCGCCGCTGGAAGCGGTCATGGCGGCGGAAGTCTGGGGCGAAATCTACAATCGTCTTGAACAGTTGATCGAGCAACACCGCACGACACTGATTTTTGTGAACACCCGCCGCCTGGCCGAACGCGTGGCTGCGGCGCTGGCCGAACGCTTGGGAGAAGAATTTGTCACTTCCCATCATGGCAGCCTGGCCAAGGAACACCGGCTGGCAGCGGAACAGCGCCTGAAACAGGGCACGCTCAAAGCCCTGGTGGCGACAGCTTCACTCGAGCTCGGTATCGATATCGGCGAAGTGGACCTGGTTTGCCAGCTGGCCTCGCCCCATGCCATCTCAACCTTTCTGCAACGGGTCGGGCGATCCGGCCACCAACTTGGCGCCACGCCGAAAGGACGCCTGTTTCCGCTGTCGCGCGATGATCTGGTGGAATGCACGGCCATGATGGCGGCGATTCAACGGGATGAACTGGACCACATTTCAATCCCAGATCATCCGCTGGACGTACTGGCGCAGCAAATCGTAGCCGAAATTGCCGGCCGCGAGTGGCACGAAAACGACCTTTATCAGGCCTTTTCCGCCGCATGGCCTTACCGGGAACTGACCCACGAGCAGTTTATAGACGTCGTCAAAATGCTCAGTGACGGCTTTCATACGCGGCGCGGTCGGCGCGGTGCCTATCTGCACCGGGATGCCGTTCACGGCATGCTTCGTCCACGCAAGGGTGCGCGACTGACCGCGCTGCTTAACGGCGGAGCCATTCCCGACCAGTTCGATTACGATGTGATCTTGCAGCCGGAAGGCATTTTTGTCGGCACCTTGAATGAAGACTTCGCTTTTGAAAGCCTGCCGGGGGATATATTCCAACTGGGCAACAGCTCGTATCGAATGCTCAAGATCGAACAGGGCCGGGTATTTGTTGAAGATGCCCACGGACAGCCGCCCAATATCCCGTTCTGGATGGGTGAAGCGCCCGGCCGTAGCGATGAACTGTCGCTTGCCGTATCGAATTTGCGTGCAACCGTGGATGCCAAGCTCGAACAGGGTGAAGATGCGGCTTACCATTATCTCAAAGAGGACCTGCAGCTCCCCCATGCCGCCGCGGAACAACTAGCGCAATATCTGGCCGCGGCCAAGGCGGCTTTGACGGTTTTGCCTACGCAGCAGAAAATCGTGTTCGAACGCTTTTTCGATGAAACCGGCGATATGCATTTCGTCATCCACTCGCCTTTCGGCTCCCGGATTAACCGGGCCTGGGGCCTTGCATTGCGAAAACGCTTTTGCCGCCGCTTCAACTTCGAACTACAGGCCGCCGCCGGCGAAGACACCATTGTGTTGTCGCTAGGTCCGACCCACAGTTTTCCGTTGGACGAACCGGCACAGTATCTCAAAGCGGCTACGGTCAAAGACATTCTGATTCAGGCGCTGTTAGCCGCCCCGATGTTTCCGTCGCGCTGGCGCTGGGTTGCCAATACCGCGCTGGCCGTGCCGCGCAACCGTGCCGGCAAGAAAGTCCCGGCCTATTTTCAACGCAACGATGCCGAAGATCTTATCGCCCTGGTCTTTCCGGATCAGCTCGCCTGCCAGGAAAACATCGCCGGAAACCGGGAGATCCCCAATCATCCGCTGGTCAACCAGACCTTGTCCGACTGTTTGCATGAGTTGATGGACATCGACGGCCTGGAACGGCTGCTGACCGGCATCGAACGGGGAACGATCACCGTCATCGCCAGGGATTTGGCCAGCCCTTCCCCGCTGGCCCTGGAAATACTGAACGCCCGGCCCTATGCCTTTTTAGACGATGCCCCGGCCGAGGAACGCAGAACCCTGGCGGTGCAGCAACGGCGCTTCATGGACCCGCAAAGCGCTGCCGACATCGGCCACCTGAACCCCGAGGCCATCGAAAGAGTGCGCATCGAAGCCTGGCCGGAAGCCCATACCCCGGATGAACTTCACGATGCGCTGGTGGTGCTGGGGTTTCTGACCGAAGCCGAGGGGGAACGCGGTCCGCTTTCTAACTTGCATGACAATCTGGCTCACGGCTGGCCCGCCCTGATGGAAAGCCTGCAAAAGAGCAAACGCGCGACCGTCATGACCCTTGCGAATGACACGCGCTTATGGATTGCAGCCGAACGCTTGGAGGTTCTGCAAGTGCTGTTTCCGCAGGCCCCGATTCATCCTGCCATCGAAGCGGTTGCCGCTGGTGAATCAAACGATCCGGAGAGCGCCGCAAAGGAAATCATCCGCAGCCGCCTGGAAGGATTGGGGCCGGTCACCGTAGCGCAGCTGGCAGACCCGCTGGCGCTTGATATAACCACTATTGACCGCGCCTTAATCGCTTTGCAACAGGAAGGCTTCGTGATTCAGGGAAAGTTTACGCAGGAAAGCACTGCGACCGAATGGTGCGAACGCGGCTTACTGGCCCGTATTCATCGCTATACGCTCAAACAATTGCGCACTGAAATCGAGCCGGTTGCGCCGGCGGATTTCATGCGCTTCCTGTTCCGCTGGCACGGCCTGGACGATCCCGGCGAAGGGGAAGCCGCCTTGCAACAGCGATTATTGCAACTGGAAGGCCTCTGTCTTCCGGCCGTCAGCTGGGAGGCCGATATTTTGCCGGCCAGAATACGTTTCTACCTGTCTTCCGATCTGGATAAATTGTGCAGTTCCGGCAAAATCACCTGGCTGCGTTTACAACCTCCTAGCGGGACTGCGTTAAACAAACGGAAAAACCCTGCCGGAAAATCCACATCAATCAGCTTTATCAGCCGGCCCAATCTTCCGCACTGGCGCGCCTATGCGCCGCTGCCGGCCTATGAGGCGCTGGATTTGTCAGGCAAAGGGCAAAAAGTCTACGATGCACTGAAGCAATGGGGCGCCAGTTTCTTCGAAGACCTGCTCGCAGAAACCGGCCTGCTCAAATCGCAACTGGAAGAAGCCCTGGCGGAACTGGCCGCCTGGGGACTTGTTACCGCTGATAGTTTTCAGGGCTTGCGCACGCTGATCACGACGCAGAAAGTCCAGCAACGCCGCAGCAAAAAATATCCGCATCATGATCCGTTCGCCGCCTCCGGCCGCTGGTCGCTAAACCGGCCGAATCAGCCGGTCGAAACCGACCGCTACCAACACTGCGAACACATCGCGCGAATCCTGCTGCGCCGTTACGGCATTATCTTTCGTAAGCTGCTGGACCAGGAAGACATTCTGCCCCCGTGGCGGGAATTGTTATATGTGTTCCGGCGCATGGAAGCGCGGGGCGAGCTGCGCGGCGGCCGCTTCGTGCAGGGCTTCGCCGGGGAGCAATATGCATTGCCCGAAGCGGTAAGCGCCCTGAGAGAAATCCGCAAACAATCCAAACAGGGCGATCTCATTGCTATCAGCGCTGCCGATCCGTTGAATTTAACCGGTCTGGTTACGCCGGGACAACGCGTACCGAGCCAGCCGGGGCAGCGCATTTTATACCGTGACGGAATTCCGATTGCCCATAGCGCGCAAAGTAAAATCAATTTCCTTGTACAAGTTGAACCGCAGGATGAATGGCAGATTAAAAATGCGTTACTGCGTAAACCAAACTTAACCGCTTACCAACACACTGCTCGCTTGCCGGTTTGATCTGCTTTTTTAAAGGATTATATCGCCAATATTCAAAGCCTTAAGCCCCCCATTTTGTGGACAAAATTACCCCGCTCCTCAACTGGCCGCTTCCAGCGCAGCTTTATAGAGTGAATTGACCGGTTTGGTAAAAACTCGCCGCAGCATGGGTTCGAATTCACTGATGGGTAAGGTTTCGGCATGAGCGTCAAAGGCTGGGCTATCGTACAACTCACAAAACTCGGCTGTGCGCTCAAAGTGAACATGGTCGCGGAATTGCTCACGCATGTTGCGATCCATGCCGATATGGTGGAAGAAATAGTAGCCCTGAAAAATGTTATGGTATTGGATCATCCAAAGATTGGCTTCACTGACAAAAGGCTTGAGAATGGCAGCCGCGATGTCGGGATGGTTGTACGTTCCCAGCGTATCGCCAATATCGTGCAGCAGAGCGCAGACAACATATTCATCATCCCGGCCATCACGCAGCGCACGGGTGGCTGTTTGCAGTGAGTGGATATAACGGTCTACCGGAAAACCGCCAAAGTCACCCTCCAGAAGTTTAAGGTGGGCCATTACCCGGTCAGGAAGCCCTTTGGCAAATCGGCTGAATTCGCTAAAAATCAGTTGCCAATCTTCCTTAGCGCCCTCCTGCAAGGACTTGAAGTTCGCACGTGTGTTCATGATTTCGATCTCCTCATGCATATAAGGAAAAAAAGGGGCTGCTCTATTTCAGGGAAATAAATGAAAAAGGGAATTGCCCGCCGTTTGTGAGTATCTTACAAGAGGCTTCTGATGGCAATTCCAAGTGTCAGCTTTGGGGGAAAATCGCCAAAGGCAGCTTTTGGCCGAGGGCGATTAACCCGGAAAGTTGTGTAACCGAATGACTTTACCCTGGCTGCATCTCATCCAGTAAACGGAACGAAGAAGATTTCTTCACGCTTCAGGTTAAATGCACCGATCACCATCGGGTAACCTCTATTAAGAACATACTTAAAAACACCCTCAAGTCCGGGGTTCTTAATGCCAAAATCGAGTATTTTTCAAGGTTGCATTGGATAGAAACGCCAGTCGGATGCCATCACTCTTAAGTGAATGTCGTCCTGGCGGATGAGCACAAGATACGCATCTTTCAGCGGCTTGCGTTTATTCTGCCCTGCTTATTTCTGCGCAGATTAATAATCGCCGGTGTAATCCTTTTTTCCAATTTCCACGCCATTATGCCGGAGTATGGCGTAAGCGGTGGTGAGGTGAAAATGGAAATTGGGCAACACAAAATCAAGCAAGTAAGCTTGTCCCAAAAAATTGAGCTCTTTGCTGCCAAATTTCAGCGTGATTTTGCGCTCTTCACTGCCGTCAACTTGCGACGCGCTGACGCTTTCTATAAACGCTTTGGTCTTGGCGATACGCGCTTGTAACTCGGAAAAAGTGCTTTCATTATCTTCATAACTGGGCACTTCAATGCCTGCCAGTCGAGCGGCGCAACCTTTGACCATATCAGTCGCAATTTGCACTTGACGGCTCAGCGGAAACATATCCGGTGCCAGACGCGCGTTTACAAAAATGGCTGGATCGATTTTCTTTGCTTCGGCATGGGCGGCAGCTTTGTCGAGTATCCCGGATAAATTATCCAACATACGCACAAAAACGGGGATGGATGCTTGGTACATAGTCAATGACATAAAGGTTTCTCCAATGAATGATGGGGGGTTGTTGTAAATTCTATACGAATAGCCAGTACATATTATTTTATAAGCTGAAAAATCTCTAATGCATTACTGTCTGGGGCACGACAAAATAGCGGTCTCTTTAAATTTCTTACTGACGTTACGCACGGTCTAGAACTGTCGTGAAAAAGATAGATCGCAGTCAGGAAACATCTTGTTCCGTGTCTGGGAATATCCCACGTAGGGCGTGCCGTGCGCGCCTTGGGAGCGAAGGAACAGGCTTTAGCAATGACCATGAAAGGCTGAAGACTTCAATCCTTCATGGTTTAAAAATAAAACCAGCTTACGTTATTTCATGCTCATTGCTAAGGCGCGCACGGCACGCCCTACTCACATCCGTCGCGGTCATTCAGTGAAGGGGCGTTACCCATTATCAAACCCTCTCGCGGGCAATACGTAACATCAGTTTCTTATATTCATTCCCGTATATTCATGACCAGCCCGGTAGCGACCAACGCAAAAAGACCGGAGGTCATAAAGGCCAAGGTATAATTCCCGAACAAGCCATGCAAGTAGCCGGCACCGTAACAGGCTAACGCCGCGCCGATCTGATGGGCAAAACAGATCCATCCGAATACGACACCGACATTTTGTTTGCCGAACAGATCCGCTGTGAGCGCTGAGGTTGCCGGAACCGTCGACAACCAATTAAGCCCATAGACGACGGAAAAAGCCATCAGCTGCCCGGTCGATTCAACATAAGGCAGCCACATTAATGAAACGCCCCGCAACGCGTAATAAATCGCCAGTGGCCAACGCTTACCAAAACGATCGCATAGCCAACCGGAAAAAACAGTACCGGCAATATCGGTCGCGCCCATTACGCCTAATGACACCGCCATCGTCATTTCCGGGAAGCCGTGTTCGATGCCGTGAGTAATCAAGTGTGTCTGGAACAGGCCTGAGGTGGTAAAACCGCAGATACCGAAGCTGAAAGCCAGCAACCAGAACTGAGGACTGGCCATTGCCGAACGCATCGGGTTCGGATCAGGAGGAATCTCAGGTGCAGCGCGCCCATTGTCGCCATAAGGCTGCAATCCCTTTAAACCGGGATTATTAACCATAAACATCATGACCAGAGGCAATACGACCAGGCCCAGCATCAACGCTATAAACAACGTTACAGCCCGCCAGCCGAACTGCATGTTCAGATTCATGATAATAGGCGTGAAAATTAACTGGCCCGACGAAAAGGCAGCGCCCAAAATCCCCAAAGCCAGACCGCGCCGTTGCCGAAACCAGCGATTGACAACGGTCGATCCCATCACTATTGAGGTGCCTCCCGAACCTGCGCCAATGATCACGCCCCAAAACAAATACAGTTGCCAGGGCTCCTGCATGAAGATGCTGCCGCCAGCCCCTAAAGTGACCAGGGTCAGCATGATCACGGTGATGGCTTTAGTACCGTATAAATCCATCAACCTGCCTAAAAAAGGACCGGCAAGCCCGAATAAAAGCAGGTTGATCGAAACGGCGCCGCTTATTGTTTCCCTACTCCATTTAAATTCATGCTCCAGCGACAGCATAATGATGCCCGGAACGGACCGAAGCGTCGATGCAACAAACAAACAGGTAAAGGTAACAGCGAGTACGACCCAGGCATAATGAATGCCGGTGCGTTTAATGGTTGTCATGATTAGCGACATATTCGAAATGGTTAAAATAATTATCTCGTTCCTACGCGTTGCGGCCGTTATACACATCTCGACGTAGGCCGGAATAAGGCCATCCAAGCGCGTAGCGCGAGGTGGCGTTTCCGGCGAATTTGGGGGGCGTTTGCCGGAAAAGCTTCCGCTCCTGCTCACGCCCCTTACCTACATCCATGTAGGCAACGCTGGTTCTCGCTATCGCTCGAATCAGCTTATTCCGGCCTACATCCAAAGCGTTGCGTGGAACAGAAGCTACGTCATATATTTAAAGTTATGTAGATACTTATGCTCGAAGGGAGAAGCGTCTTTGCGTCACTTTGACAACCCGATATCTACAAATCATGGCGCATCTTCCAACTCATCAAGCAATTCGATCAAGCGGGTTACCCCCTGAAGCAATATGCCGCCGACGCCCAGCGCAAACCAAACGCCGATCACAAAACCCCAATGAATAGGCGCGGCGAAAAACTCCTCCCTGAACCAGAAGGTATGTCCCCACTCATTAAAGCCGACGCTAACCAATATCATAAACGGCCCGAATACAGCCAGCGTCAACGGCAGCGAAATGCCCTTGGCATAAAGCGGCAACCGGGTTCTGGCGTAAAGCCAGGCGCAACCGCCTAAAATTACATACAGCGGAAAATTAAAATAAAACTCGATAATATGATTGGCCGTAAATGGCGTGTCGCGGATAGCGACCTGATGCCAGGAATTATCCTGTTCGGCAAAATAACTACCGGCCCAATACACCGCAAAAGTGTAAATACTGATCCACATGGTCAGGGTGAAATAGCGACTGATTTCCTCCTTCGGTTCCAGCTTGTCCAGGTTACGATCGCGGGAAACCCATAAATAGCCCCATACACCGGTTACGAATACGGCGAGAATGCCTAATTCAACGTAAAACAGCTGCATCCAGTACTGTTCGAAAGCCGGTTCGGACGAGTCCAATCCGGACGCTACGGCAAAAGCGCCTTGATATAAGCGTAGCCCGACATAGATAACCGTCAGTATGGCAAAGCCTTTCAGGTACATCGGTAAATCCTTGATATACCAGGGTGCTGCGTTTTTATTTTCTACCACTAAAGGTAATTGTTCGGATGTTGTAGCCATGATGTAAGCCTCTTAACGGTTTAATTGAATTTCGGAATCACTGCGGCGGTGATGCTGGAAATATAACGCGCGGCCGTTACCGAATCGTACAAAAACAGCAAGCCGCCGATCCGGCTGTCGGCATCCCGAATCAGCCCGTTCAGTTTTTCGGATTCCCAGAATCCATCCCTGGCGGTAATCGTCATCGTGCGCTGTTCGCCGGGTTGTATCGGCGCGGCATTCTCCAGGCTCAAGCCTTCAAACGCGGTCATGCTTGTTGAATCGCCTTGATACGCCGCTTGCAGATCCTTGTTCAAAAAATGCACATTGGCGGTAGAAAACTCGCCGATTTGAACAGGATTTTCGCTACGATTATTGACCTTTACAGTGAACTCCATTGAACGTTCCGGTATCCGGTATTCGGCTTTTAAAGTCTCGACATCGACCACGCCGGCATTGACCTGGGCGGATAGCGGCAAAATCTGGTCCAGCGAAGCCTGCAACGGTATCGCCTTCGGATATTCTCTTATCGTCATTGCATTGACGGCCAATACCAACAAGGGCACACCGACCAGCATCGCTTTTGCAATTAAACGGTCGTTCGGCGTGACCAGTTCATCTTCCAAACCACCGGCTTGCAGCATTCTGTAGCGTGGAATAAACAACGGCCGTCGCAGCCACCAGAGCAGCCAGGCCGTTGCCAATAAGCCCCAGAACAGATGCCAGAATATACCGTTGCCCAGGCCATAGGTTTCCATATCGATCACCTCGCCGTTGATGGTTTTGACCTCGTTGGAAAAATCCGACGCATTTCCGGTAACTTCCAGCCATACGCCCGGCCCCATCACCTGCCCGGCATCTTTCAGGTTAAAGAACGGATGGATGTGGTAACGGCCCGGCAATCGCCCTTTGAGTACAATCTTGAAGTTGTAATCGCCTCCGGGCTGCAAGGCTACCGAATTCATGAACGGTTTACCGTTCAGATAGCGTTCGGTCCTGATCAGCACCGGGCCGGGCGTCGATATATTCAAAAACGCCGCTTCAGGCTTGGGTACGCTGACCGGCCAATCCTCGGCGACATGGAATTTGCCGCTAACGCTGACTTCCTCATTAACATTAAATTTTTGTTTGTCCCATTGCACGTCGTACCACTGTATCGTACGCATTCTGATAAACGGCTCCAAAGCTTTTTCCCCGTGCGCCATCACAGTTGCGATATTCAGCGTGTACAGCGAAAGGATCAGCCCGAGAGACATCATGCACTTGATTAATAGCTGTTTCATAAACCGGCCTCCTGTTAGATTTTGTTAAGGTAACGAACGGTTGCGAACCACTTCCCGATAAACCACCATAAGGTGTACATCAGGATGCATAACAGCGCCGAACAAAATGCCGCTAACGGCGCTGCGTATTGACCGTAAGTGCGTAAGGTACCGCGCTCGATGATGCGTAAATATTCCGGCATACCGGTGCGTATGTATTCGAAACCGAACAAATCGGCGACCGTCAATTGGCCGTTGCCGTACTCGACAGGCACATGAAACATGCCGAACAGGGGCCAGTTGCTGGGGTAGAACAGCAACGCAAAAGACGCGCCCCCTAAAACCGCAGTGACGGTCAGGCTGTTGCTCAACATCAGGATGGCGTCCAGCACCAGCGCACCGGGCAACATGGTGGCGGGTAAGACCATGTTAATGGGGAAATAATTCCAATAATGATAGGCGAATATGCGGGTGATCCAGGTACCTATCAATAACGCAGCCACGCACAAGGTAGCGCCCATCGGCAGGCGAAACTTCGTCCACATGACCGATTGCACCGCCGCCGGGAAAGTAATGCCCATCAGCGGCGTCACCAGCGGCCACCATTGTCTGTCCTTCCAGTCCACCCAGAAATCCCAGTCGCCGACAGTCAGAGCGAAATGAAGATGAAAGGAACCGATAAACAGAAAAAGAGCCAATACCAGGATCAGGTAATCGTAAGCGCGGGTAATCCGCGCCTTTTCTCCTGTGTAAGGTCGAAAAGACCGGTTTGAAATATTTACTGACATAATTGCTTCTCCTACCCAATAGCGATAGATAAGGCTGATTCGCTTATCCGAAATAGTCAGCGTGTCGTCAATTTTGTCGGCAGCTCATTGAGGGGGAACTGAGCCGACGCAAGCTAAACAACACGCTTGAGTGATACAGTAGGTTGAAAGAACGGCTTTGTTAAATGTTTATATTTCATCCCGTCATTGACACAATTCATGGTCGAGGCATGCTGTGTTTTTGTTATCCTGACCCGAACCCACATTGAAAAGTACCCCCTATGTCTAATTTAAGAACCTTTGACCTGAACTTATTGGTGGCCTTCGATGTACTGATGCGGGAGTTAAACGTTACCCGTGCTGCGGAACAGATGTTTATCACGCAATCGGCGATGAGCCATATTTTGCAGAGATTACGGCAACAGCTGGATGATCCTCTGCTGGTTAAAACGCCGACCGGAATGAAACCCACTGAACGAGCGCTAACCTTGATCGAACCGGTCAGAAGCTTACTGAATGAGATGGAGCAACTGATTCAGCCGCAGTTGGAATTCGAAGCCGGAACGAGTCAACGGCGCTTTGTGCTTGCGGCCACGGATTATATGGAGTTGCTGTTAATACCCGAGTTATCGGGATTGATCGGCCAAATCGCCCCCGGTATTGATATTCATATTAAGCGCACCGAATCGTCATTCCCGGCCGCACAATTGGAAAACGGTAGTCTCGATGTCGTGCTCGGTTTTGAGTCGGTACTCAATCCGCCTCCACATTTACACTGCGAACATTTATTTAGCGACCAGATGGCGTGCATGGTCAGGCAGGATCATCCGCTGATAACAAAACCGCCTTCGTTAGAAGAGTATCTGGCAGTTCCCCATATGTTGATTTCCCGAACCGGCAGCAACGTCGGCTTAATCGATCAAAAATTGATGGAACTGGGATTGGAGCGGCGCATCAAGCTGATCGTCCCGCACTTTCTTTCCGCACCGCTGATCGTTGCTGAAACCGATATGATATTGTCGCTACCTTATCGAATTGCCGAGCAGTTTAAAAAATTTGCGCCGCTGGAAATATTTCCGGTGCCTATCGAGCTTCCTTCTTACCAGTTAGTCATGATTTGGCATCCGTTACATGACAAAGATCCGGCCCATCTTTGGCTGCGGGACAAAATAATAGCGATAGGCCGGAATATTAATGGCTTATGAGCTTAAAAGCTTAAAACAATTCACCACGAAGACACGAAGAACACGAAGTTTTATTTCTTCGTGTTCTTCGTGTCTTCGTGGTGAATAAAAGATTTAAATAGATAAGCTGCTTACCGTCCGGGCAATCCGGCAGCCAGGGCTTTTATCTGTAACAGGTAATACGGCGGTTTTGATGCCGACACGCCGCCATTAAGTGTACTTGACTGATGCAGTCGATTGGCTACCGCAAACAGTTGCCCATTGGGTCCGAAGCTGAACGAATCCACCCACGAAAGGCGCGGGCACTGGGCCAATCGTTGGTACTTTTTATCGGCCGAAATAACGCCGATCGCATTGGCCGCCAACTCGCCCAGATAGATGTTGTTATCCTTGTCGATCGTAATGCCGTCCGAAATCGGCTTATCGCTGTAGCGTTGAACGCGGCTTGCCAAAGTCTTGGTATCCAAACTTTCATCGACCAGATCGTCCGCCTTTATCCGATAAAGACTGAATCCATGCATCGGACCGAAATAAACCCATTCGTTGCTCAAGTCTTCGGTGATCGGGTTGACGCCGATATGAGGGCGAACCAATTTTCCGGCTTTATCTTTAACTTGAACCGGTACATTATCGATGATCAAATCGACCTCTTCAGGAATGACGCTGTGATGCCCTTCCAGTACGCGTCTTGCCGTTCCTGTGCCCAGGTTGACGACAATCAGCGCCGCATTTGTCCCACCGGCCGGATCGCTGATAAAAATATAATTGTGCCGAAGATCGACCGCGAAATCGTTAACAAAAGCATCCTTGGGCGCTATCGGCGTCGGCAAATGAATGACCTGATGCAGTTTATTGCTGTGGGTATCCCACCCGACCAGCTTAGGCGTGACACCGCTACGCATGCCGTTATCCAGCATCCACACGATGCCGTTGGCATCCGCTCGAATGCCCAGCACGGAATCCAGCTTCAGATTCGATATTGAATCGGAATCCGCCAGTTCTTTGTTCGGAAACGGCAGCAACGCATTATTTTTATATTCAACCACCGTGTATTTAGGCTGATAAAACTGATGCATGCTCATGATGATGCGGCCATTATCGGTAACAGTAACATTACCCGGACCGTTATCGAGGTTGGCCATGACATCGAATTTTGAATCGGGTTGTGCCGCCGCTTCAAATGCAAACATCAATAAAAGGGCGGCGACTTTAACGAGGGTATTCATAAATAGCTCCAATGGAAAAAGATTCATTGAAAACATTACTCTGTCGAGTCAAGGCTGTTAAATGATCTTTATTCATGGCGGTATTTATAAATTTTGTGAGGCCGGGGCGAGAGCGGATATTCAAATAAAATCATGTCAGTCCGGTCTTGACGTATTGCCGAACTTTATTCTGCCATGTTCATCGCCATAAAGCAGTCGGCCGCGACCGTCAGCAAATGGCTCAGAATGTGTCAACCGGTGCCGCATTGCAACGGCGGTGGGAAGAAATTGCGTCGATCAGCAGTATCTAACCGCATTCTCGCAATGACTCGACGCGATTTCGGAAAGCCTCATTTTCGCTACGCAAAAAGACGGTTCGTGAAAACACATGCACTATCGCTTCAGGGGACTACTCGACTCCTGTCTCGCAGACGAAGTTAAATAAATGCTGTACCAAGGTGGCATGGGGCTATGCTAGACTTGTTGCGTCTTTAGCTGTGCTTTGGCGTTTTCAGGAACAATAAATGTCACTGAATAAATCTGAAAAGCTGCACTTCATAAGTCCAAGACCAACTTATTTAAATTATTTTCATGAAAAATATAATATTTATATTAGTTATAGCTTTTTTTATTTCGGATTGTGGCGCTGACGCTAGAGTTTTGGCGGAAATAATATCCCAAGCAAACGCCAAGTCCAAGGCTTTGAAAAACAAGAAAGCGAAGAAAAAAGTTAAGGCTGAAAGCACTATTTCAAAACATATAAAGCCAAAAAAAATAGCCCCGAATAAAAGCAATGTTTTACAAGATGCAAAACCTAAAGAAATAGTAACCTCAGAAGAGCTGGAAATTAGAAATGATCTTGCTTATATGCCTAATGAGGATAAACCATTCACCGGCAAACATGAGAAATATCATTCAAATAAAAAGAAATATATTGAAACAAATTATAAAGATGGGAAGAAAAATGGATTACTTATTATGTGGGATGAAAACGAGCATGAAATAGGTCAATTAAGCTTTATAAACGGGAATCAGCAAGAAAATTAAACGGCCAACAAGTGTTGTTGCAGTTGTTGCCCCCTTACCTTCCCGTTTTTATTCTATCGTTTCAACCCACCGACAACGGTCATTCACAACATTGGCTGTATTCTTGTTGCCAATGCCTTTAGCGATGAGCGCAACCACTCGATCATCGGTATCATAACCTACGTGCGCGTCAATAGGATTGGCGAATTTGCCCAAGCCGAATGCATCAAGGATGGTCGCTACATTGATATTGATATTAGTCACATCAATGCAGAGTCTTGAGTCCAGATACTTTTCTACAAAACCATGTGGAATCGCATAACTTAATAAATCGTTTGGATCGCTAAAGGCAATGATGGGCGTTTTAGCCAACATGCGTTGATTATATTTTTCGCCATTCGCTTGACAATACGCAGATTTTTGATTGCTTACATCGGGTAATTTACGGCCTAACTGCAACATGGGCAGTTGGTTGGACATCATATAAATGGGGATTTCTTTAGTCTTTAATGCCTCTGAGAAATCGACATCGCGCTTATCCAGTAAAGAAGCAATGCGCTGCATCCCATCGATAATGATGCGACTGCCCAGGCTGTGCGAAATAAAAGCATACTGATCGACTTGAATATTAGCCGCTGCGGAGTCATCGTTAAATGAACAGGCCTGCGTTACATCATCGGGCAAATCATCCCAGCTGCTTTTGGTCATCCAACAGAAAGATTGGCCGAATGAAACCTGTATATCTTCCCTGCTCTCTCCCAGGTAGATGATCGGATCAGGGCCGGTGTCATTGGAGAACTTCTTCATCATGTTATTGACTTCGGCCCTGCGAAAGGAATATTCCCCCGAATTATCATAGGCCAGCACTTCTTTTTGCTTGGCGGTAATGACCGACCAGGTTAATTCATAAAACAGTAATTCTTTGCTTCTGTCTTTGCTTAGCAACCGGTTGATTCTTAAGTTGCCCAGATTTTTGCTTGAATCAAGTCGACTGGTCAGGGTAATGTTTTTGTACTGCGTTGACATCACCGGCAGATCCAGCTCTTTGGCCAGCTTTTCGACAAATTGCGTGGAATATCCCGGTAAATGATCGCCCACCCCATGCACCATGAGCACCTTCATCTTGCCTTGCTTACTGTTCAGAAACGGCGAAAGCCCTTTAAAAGATTTCCCCCATATTTCGCAAAGACGGGTATCGGCCAATTGCTGTTTTTCCAGAAAGGCTTCAGCCATACCTTTACCCAGGCTCGCACAGCCGCTTAGTTGGGCTGCGATAATAAGCAGCCAGGAAATGTTAACGATGTGTTTCATGGGTGATTGTATAAACCGGGCTTTATGGCTGTAACCAACGCATTGACTTCAAGTCTGTGGCTAAGGGTGATGTCTGAAAATCCGCTATCACGTAGTTGATCTAACGCCACCGATTCGCGCATGACATGATTTTCCGATTCATCGCTAAACAAATGCACTATCCAGTGTTCCAGCACGTCCAGTTTATTGATCCGGGTCAGCACCTTGAAATAACCGCTGACTTCCTGCTGTATGGCGCGCGTATGTTGGGAAACATCATCCAAGCCGTAACGGTCGCCGTTAATGAATTGACCGCCGGGTTTTAAAATCCTGAAAATCTCTTGTATGACGTCCTTGCGATAAGTATCGAGAAAGTTGTGTAAGGTATACGCCGAAGCCACCATATCGACGCTGTCGCTTGCAATGTTTGTTAACGCCGTCAAGGCATCATCGCCGCAAAAAGCCAGTTTGCCTTCTAGCGCCCATTTGTTCAGATGCGTTTTGGCCTGTTCCTGCATAACCGGTTCGTTATCGATACTTAGGATATTGAGCTTATCTGACGCGGTTAATAACGATAAGGTGGTAATGCCGGTACCGCCGCCCAGCTCTACAACAGTCAGGTTATCGGTTGCCTGCGCGGAATACTCAGCGGCTGCGACACCTACCAAGCGGCTCATTTGGGTTGCTAAGGGACAGATTAAGTTGAGCAGTTCATAATCCTGCCCGATCACGCCGGAAAATAGGGCGTCGTATTGTGATTTGTCGGTCATTATAATTTAGCTTGTTGTTTGCGGTCGAAAGCGGCCAATTGTTCGTCCGTCGCTTCGGTTTGGAATTTATCTTTCCATTCGTTATAAGGCATGCCGTAGACCACTTCCCTGGCTTGCTCATAATCCATCGCTATGCCCTGCTCCGCTGCCTCCGCCATATACCATTTAGCCAGGCAGTTTCTGCAAAAATCCGCCAATATCATTAACTCGATGTTTTGAACCTCGGAGTGCTTTTGTAAATGACTGACTAAGCGTCTGAATGCAGCCGCTTCTAATTCTGTTTGTGTGCTTTTATCCACTGATTTACTCCAAAAATAATCGATATTCTAGCAGAAACGACTATTCAAGCATGTACATTCCTCAGTAAAGATTTTACAATGAACTGTGTTAAATTTGTGTAGCAACTCGCTTTAAATATGAGAGTTCATAATTCATCATTAACTTTTTCGCCCATCGGCCATAACCAGAAAGTTGGTAGGCCCGATAGTGCGAAAAATAAAGACGAAAATGAACTATCCGCCGTAACAAAAGACACTCAAAACAAAAAATTTAATCCGCCTTCTTCACCTGAAGAGATTAAAAAAACACTGGATAATGTTAGCTTAGCCATTGATTTATCAGGCCAAGATAACATCATTAAACCAACCGACTCACGAACCTTAAGAGCGCTTTCTGCCTATAATCAGGCATTCAATGCACCGCTGCAAGACCAACGTGCTCAATTGATAACAGGAATAGATGCTTACGCCTGATCACCCCTACCTTCAGTTACTATGAAACAGCTTTTCGAATTTTTCCCTATCCTTTTATTTTTTATTGCGTTTAAAATTTACGATATTTATGTCGCCACCGCCGTTGTTATTGTGGCAACCATTATCCAGGTAGCTTATGCCTGGTTTAAACACCGCAAGGTTGAAACCATGCAATGGATTACCCTGGGATTGATTCTGGTGATGGGCGGCGCAACGCTTTATTTGCAGGATGAGCAATTTATCAAATGGAAGCTCTCCATCATAGAGTGGCTATTTGGCGCTGCCTTTTTGGGTAGCCAGTTTGTTGGTAAAAAAACCTTCATTGAAAAAATGCTGTCCGGCAATTTAACCTTGCCCGCATTGATCTGGAAACGATTAAATACCTTATGGGGCTGCTTTTTTATCAGTGTGGGCTTTATCAATCTTTATGTGATGTACAATTACAATACCGATGATTGGGTTACCTTTAAAACATTTGGCGTACCGGCTTTAATGGTTGTTTTTATTTTGCTGCAAATGGTTTTTTTATATAAACACATCCCCGATACAGAGGAATAAGCAGTGCTATACGCCATTATCAGTGAAGATGTAGCGGATAGTCTTGAGAAAAGGTTATCTGTACGCCCGGCGCACCTTAAGCGACTGCAAGAGCTCCAGGATGCCGGACGACTGGTGTTAGCAGGCCCTCATCCCTCAATTGACAGTGACAATCCCGGTGCAGCGGGCTTTACAGGCAGCCTGGTGGTTGCTGAATTTGACAGTCTGACCGATGCCCAACAATGGGCGGACGTTGATCCTTACATCGATGCCGGGGTTTATGCCAAGGTTACCGTTAAACCATTTAAAAAGGTCTTTCCACAATGACATCCGAACTCATTAAACAACTGTTAAATGATGCCTTTAAACCGGAGCTTCTAGAAATTATTGATAACAGTACGGCTCATGCCGGACATGCCGGCGCGCGTAGCGGCGGCGGACACTATCATGTTTCTATCGTCGCTGAAATTTTTGAAGGCAGATCTTTAGTTCAGCGACACCAGCTTATTTATAACGCGCTGGGCGACATGATGAAACAACAAATTCATGCCTTAGGCATTAATGCTCTCTCCCCCTCTGAAGAAACCAAAGGAAGATTATAAATGAAAAAAAAATTCATCCCTCTACTTGTTGTCGGCACAGCATTAATTGCCGGCTGTAATCAAGAAAAAGCCACCAATGCCGGCAGCGCTCCTGCTGCAACCGCTACACCTGCGGTTGATAAAGCCGATGCTGTTGCTGTTGTTAATGGCCAGTATATCGCCAAATCAACGCTTGAGACCTTGGAAAAAGAAATCGCCGAACGTAGCCACGGACAAACATTCCCTAAAGAGAAATTGGTTGAAGAACTCATTCAACGTGAGTTGCTGGTTCAGGATGCTACGCAAAAACAACTGGACAAGTCACCTGAACTTGTAGCGCAGCTTGAAGCCGCTAAAAAAGCATTACTGACCCAAGCCGATCTGCAAAACTTCATTAAAGCCAATCCGGTAACTGATGCAGAAATCAAAGCCGAATACGACAGCAAAGTTGCCGCTGAAAAGGGCACCGAATATAAAGCGCGTCATATCCTGGTTAAAACCGAAACCGAAGCTAAAAAACTGATTGCCGAATTGGATAAAGGGGCGGATTTTGCCAAATTAGCCAACAAGAATTCATTAGACGCTAAAGAATCGCAAAATGGCGGTGATTTAGGCTGGTTTTCTGCCGCACAAATGGTTGCACCTTTCTCTGAAGCAGTGGCCGCACTGGAAAAAGGCAAATACACCAAAGAACCCGTTAAGACCCAATTTGGCTACCATGTAATTTTAAAAGAAGACTCTCGCCCGGTAACGCCTCCCCCCTTGGAAGCGGTTAAAGAGCAATTGACGCCTTTCCTGCAACGCAAAAAAGTTCAAGAGATGATCGAAACATTGCGCAAACAGGCAAAAGTGGAAATATTGGTGCCACTGACTGACGAAACGCCAAAAGCTGACGCGGCTCCGGCTGAACCTGCAACTCCAACTACTGAAGAAGCACCAGCAGCGGCTGAACCCGCCAAGGCTATTGAAAAAGCGCCGGCAGCAGCCGAAGAAAAACCGGCTACTCCTGCGACAGAACCTGCACCCGCAGCACCGGCAGAAACAAAAAAATAAGCGTTACGTTATACAAAAAAGGGCGGTTTATCCGCCCTTTTTTTATGTGATTTTTTCCAGATACTGCACTATAAACTGCACGCTGCGATTGCCCCTGAATTCATTGATGTCCAGTTTATAAGCCGCCTTAATATGCCGCAAACCCAGCCAACTCTCCGGCTTATCCACATAAAAAGCAATCGCATCGATCAACAAATCGCCGAACGGCTTTCTCAGCACTAATTTAAGATGGCGCTGTCCGACTATGCGCGATTGAATAACATCGAAAACCCCATCAAAAACAGGCTCGGGGAATTCCTGCCCCCAAGTGCCTGCGTTTTGGAGCAAATCGGCAAACTCAATAGTCATCTCCTGTTCGGTCAACTCGCCATCGGAATAGATTTTCTGCTCCAAGTCGATAGTCACCAGACGCTTTCTGACCAAAGCATCAAAAGCCAACGCAAAAGGCGGATAATCGTGCATTTTTAAACTCATGCCTGCGGCCATCGCATGGCCGCCGAACTTACTCAGCAATTTAGGGTGTGCCGCGGCAATATCGCTCAATACATCACGAATGTGAACGCCGGGAATTGAGCGCGCCGAACCTTTTATCTCATCTTTCCCGGCAGGCGCAAAAGCGATAACGGGACGATGCAATTGATCTTTAATCCGCGATGCCAAAATGCCGATAACACCTTGATGCCAGCTTGAGTCGAACAAGCAGACGCCCGCAGGCAAATGGTGCTCATCAAGCTTTTTCATTTCACCTAACAAAGCCATCGCTTCGTTCTTCATTTGACCTTCAACTTCCCGCCGGTCATTGTTCAGCTCGTCGAGTTGCAAGGCCATTTCTTTTGCCAGAAGCGGATCTTCGGTTAGCAGACACTGAATTCCCAGCGACATATCATCCATGCGTCCGGCTGCATTAAGCCTTGGTCCCAGCGCAAAGCCCAAATCGGAAGCAAAAATCGATTCAGGCTTTCTGCCCGACACCTCGATCAGCGCATTTATCCCCGGATGCGAGCGCCTCGTGCGTATTCTCAACAACCCTTGATGCACCAAAACCCGGTTGATCTGATCGAGCGCCACCACGTCGGCGACCGTACCCAGTGCGACATAATCAAGCAACTGCGCGAGATTGGGTTCCTGAAGCTGATTTTGCTCGAACCAGTTTTTTTCTCTTAACCGGCTCCTTAAAGCCATTAATACATAAAAAATAACGCCGACACCGGCCAATGCACCGCTGGGGAATTTATCATCGACCAGATTGGGATTTACAATGGCATCGGCAATAGGTAATTCATGAGCAGGCAAATGATGATCGGTAATCAGGACTTTTATGCCCAGGTCTTTGGCCACCCTAACCCCGTCTATGCTTGATATGCCGTTATCAACGGTAATAATCACATCAGGGTTTTGCAGCTTAACCAAATCGACAATTTCAGGTGTCAAACCGTAACCGTATTCAAAACGGTTGGGCACGACAAATGTTACCTCCCCTGCCCCCAATAATTTCAAGCCCTTGATAGCCACAGCACAGCTGGTTGCGCCATCGGCATCGAAATCGGCCACAATGCAAATCCGTTGTTGCTCATTGATGGCCGTGATCAAATGACCGACCATCTCTTCCATGCCCGATAACAGCCATGGCGACGGAAGTTTCGTCAGCGTCCGGTCAAGTTCGGCTGTAGACGTTAAGCCTCTGGCTAAAAAAATGCGCTCCAATACGGGATGCATTTCCCCCAAATTGGAGCGTTTTTTCGGGACCGGACGGGGAACGATGGTTTTTTTTACGCCTTGATAATACATGGGTTTCCAATAAAAAAGCCGACTGTTGTCGGCTTTAAATTATTTGATTGTTCGCTGGTTCCCAAGCTCAGGCTTGGGAATTCGGTTTTGGAAGCTCCAGCTTCCCGTCTCGCGAAGTTGAAGCTTCGCTTACTGGGTTCCCAAGCCGGAGCTTGGGAACCAGCGCCACATAAAACTTCGCGATGAAAATTTATTATAAACAATCCAAAATAGCCCGCTTAACCGCATCCAGGCTGGCTTCAATCGTCACCGGATGTGCCGCGGCGCATTGCGAGATAGCGGTATCGGGATCTTTCAAGCCGTTACCGGTTAAGGTGCAGACAATTTTGCTGCCTTCCGGGATTTTCCCCGAACCAATATCATGCAAGGCACCGGCTAATGAAGTTGCCGATGCAGGCTCACAAAAAATGCCTTCATACTGGGACAGCATTTTTTGCGCGGCTAGAATCTGTTCGTCGGTGAATTTGTCGAACCAGCCGCCGGATTCTTTTTGTGCAGTCCAGGCAAAATCCCAGGATTGCGGATGACCGATGCGTATCGCGGTGGCAATGGTTTCCGGCTCGTCGATCATGTGACCGGCGACGAACGGTGCCGCTCCTGCCGCCTGATAACCGCACATAACCGGGCGAGTGCTGCACACACGATCGGTAGCATATTCGGTATAACCTTTCCAGTAGGCAGTGATATTTCCGGCATTGCCGACCGGCAGACAGTGATAGTCAGGCGCGAAACCGAGGTCGTCGACGATTTCAAAAGCGGCGGTTTTTTGTCCGTCAATCCTGAACGGGTTGATCGAGTTAACGATAGTGACCGGCGCATGGTCGGCGACTTCCTTAACCAGTGCCATGCCTTTATCGAAGTTGCCGTTAATCTGAATAATTTCAGCGCCGTACATCAGGGTTTGCGCCAGCTTGCCTTGGGCAATCTTGCCGTCGGGAATCAGCACGAAAGCTTTGATACCGGCGCGCGCCGCATACGCTGCTGCCGCTGCGGAGGTATTGCCGGTTGAAGCGCAGATAATGGCTTGACTGCCTTCTTCCACGGCCTTGGTGACCGCCATGGTCATACCGCGGTCTTTAAATGAGCCGGTCGGGTTCAGGCCTTCAAACTTGACGTAAATATCAACATCCTTGCCGATCAAGCGGGGGATATTTTGCAGTTGAATCAGCGGCGTATTGCCTTCATTCAAGCTGATGATGCGGGTGCTTGCGCTGACCGGCAAACGGTCTCTGTAACGTTCAATCAAGCCGGTGTAGTGTTTTTGCGTAGACATGTTTTTTTATCCCAAAGTTTCCAGACGGATGCGGTTGACTTTACCGGTAACGGTTTTTAACGCTTCAATTTCAGCGATAGCCGCGTTCATTTCTTTTTCAAGCGTGATCTGAGTCAGTATGATAATCGGTACCGATGTTTCATTGTTCAGCGGTACTTTTTGGCTGATAGCTTCAATGCTGATTTGATGATCGGCCAGAATCCGGGTCACTTCAGCTAAAACCCCCGGCTTGTCTTCTGCATTAAGCCGCAAATAATAAGAAGTCCTGAACATATCAGACGACAAAACCGGAATGTCGGCTAAGGCGTCGGCCTGGAAGGCTAAATGCGGTACGCGGTTTTCAGGGTCGCTGGTTAAGGCTCTGACCACATCGATCACGTCAGCAACAACAGATGATGCGGTAGGCTCGGCTCCGGCTCCGGCGCCGTAATAAAGCGTAGGGCCGACGGCATCGCCTTTAATCAAAACGGCATTCATCACGCCGTCTACGTTGGCAATCAGACGACGCTCGGGGATCAGCGTCGGATGCACTCTTAACTCGATACCTTCCGGCGTTTTTCGGGCGATGCCCAAATGCTTGATGCGGTAACCCAGCTGCTCCGCGTACTCGACATCGGCGCGGGTGATTTTGGTAATGCCCTCGGTATAGACCTTGTCAAACTGCAACGGGATGCCAAAAGCAATGGAAGCCAAAATGGTTAATTTATGGCCGGCATCGATGCCTTCCACATCAAAAGTAGGATCGGCTTCCGCGTAGCCCAGAGCTTGCGCTTCGGCTAATACGTCGGCAAAATCACGGCCTTTATCGCGCATTTCGGTCAGGATGAAGTTGCCTGTGCCGTTGATGATGCCTGCCAGCCACTCGATCTGGTTACCGCTTAAGCCTTCGCGTATGGCTTTGATAATCGGAATGCCACCGGCGACAGCGGCTTCGAAGGCGACGATGACGCCTTTTTCGCTGGCTTTGGCGAAAATCTCGTTGCCGTGCAACGCAATCAGCGACTTATTGGCGGTAACGACATGCTTGCCGTTTTCGATGGCCTTTAACACCATATCTTTGACCGGCCCGGCCCCGCCGATTAATTCCAGAATGATTTCAATTTCCGGATCATTGATGATTTCATAGGGATCGGTGGTTAAGGCGATGCCTTGCGTGTCGCAAATACGCGGCTTGTTTAAATCTTTGGCTGAGGCGCGGGTGATAATGATTTCACGACCTGCCCTGCGGGCAATCTCTGCCGCATTTCGCTTCAACACATTGACGGTACCGCCACCAACAGTACCTAATCCTAATACACCTACTTTTACCGGTTTCAAATCAAACTCCAGCTAAAAAAAATTTGGCAACATAACTAACAATTAAAAAAATGGAACGCAGATGACGCGGATTTGACAGATTATCGCTGATAAAAAGAAAAGAAAAATCTGTGTAAATCCGCTCAATCTGCGTCGCCTAGAGGCGCCTACTTTTGGCATCCGTGTTCTATTAAAGGATTATACAACCTTGTCTTTTTTCATCATGTTGCGTATGCCGCGAACCGCCTGACGGGTACGGTGTTCATTCTCGATCAGGCCGAACCTGACATGATCGTCGCCATGCTGGCCGAAACCAATGCCCGGCGAAACCGCCACTTTGGCTTCCGCCAGCAGCTTTTTGGAAAACTCAAGCGACCCCATGTGTTGATACGCTTCGGGAATACGCGCCCAGACAAACATCGTGGCTTTCGGTTTTTCAACCGGCCAGCCTGCTGCGGTTAAGCCGTCGCACAGTACGTCGCGTCTTTTGCGGTACATCTCGGCAATTTCGGCAACGCATTCCTGCGGGCCTTCAAGCGCTGCAATCGCGGCAATCTGGATCGGCGTAAAGGTGCCGTAATCCAGATAAGATTTAATGCGTGCCAAAGCGGAAACCAGCTCTTTGTTTCCGCACATGAAACCCACACGCCAGCCCGGCATGTTGTAGCTTTTCGACAGCGAGAAAAACTCGACCGCGATGTCTTTTGCGCCTTCGACTTGAAGAATCGACGGCGCCTTGTAGCCGTCGAAAACGATGTCCGCATAAGCAATATCCTGCACCACCCAGATGTTATGCTCTTTGGCGACGGCGATAATTTTCTCGAAAAAATCCAGCTCCACGCACTGAGTAGTCGGATTGCCCGGAAAGTTAAGGATCAGCATTTTCGGCTTGGGCCATGAATCGATAATGGCTTTGTGCAATTCTTCGAAGAAATCGCCACCCGGAATCATCGGCACATGCCTAAGGTCGGCACCGGCAATCACCACGCCGTAGGGATGGATCGGATAAGCGGGGTTCGGCACCAGCACCACATCACCAGGCCCCAAAGTCGCCAACGCCAAATGCGCCAAACCTTCTTTGGAACCTATGGTGACAATTGCCTCGGTATCCGGGTCCAAATCGACATCAAAGCGGTTTTTATACCAGGAGCAGATGGCTTTTCTTAACCGGGGTATGCCTTTGGAAACCGAATAACGATGCGTGTCGGGACGTTGGGCAGATTCGATCAATTTAGTCACGATATGGTCGGGCGTGGCCTGATCGGGATTACCCATGCCGAAATCGATAATATCTTCGCCCGCCGCTCGGGCTTTGGCTTTCAGATCAGTAACAATATTAAAAACGTAGGGAGGTAAACGACTTATTCTTTGAAATTGTTCCATTGACTGCTCTTGAAAAAACCGGTGTTTAAGTTAAAGTTAAAAAATGTTGCCCAAGGTACTGTTATTAATAAGCTATGTCAAACCGAAACAGCCTTGTAGGCCGGAATAAGGCTATCCAAGCGAAACGCCATGCCAAATAAAAACAGTACCCGGACAGGCTAGCAATTCAAGCGTAATACTTGCTCCACGCGTAGCAAATCTTCTTGGGTATCGACACCGGCAGCCGGTGTCTTGTCTACGATTTCGACCCGAATAGCTTCGCCATGCCACAGTATTCTCAGCTGCTCCAGGGATTCGACCGACTCAAGCGTCGATGCATCCCATAGACAATACCGATTTAAAAAATCGACCGTGTAAGCGTACATGCCGATATGCCTGAGATGAGGCAGTTTCCCCGAGGGCAACCCACCTGACCGGGTAAACGCATCCCTTTCCCAGGGAATCGGCGCGCGACTAAAATAAAGCGCGTAACCGGCATGGTTCAAAACCACTTTGACGGCGTTGGGATTAAAAATTTCTTCGGGATCGGTGATTTTGGCCGCCAGTGTAGCGATACCCGCCTGCTTTTGACCGGCTAACGCCACAGCGACATCACGGATATAGGCAGGCGGAATAAGGGGTTCGTCGCCTTGCAGATTCACGATAATTTCATCACCGGCCCAGCCGCAAAGCCTTGCGACCTCGGCAATTCTTTCCGTGCCGCTTTGATGGTCGGCGCGGGTCATGACCGCTTTAATACCCAAATCAGTGACGGCCTGAAAAATCCGCTCATCATCGGTGGCGACAATGATTTCATCGGCATCGGCTTCCTGCGCGCGTTCGCAGACATGCGCAATCATCGGCTTGCCTGCAATATTCAGCAGCGGCTTACCCGGCAATCTTGTCGACCCGTATCGTGCCGGGATGACGACTTTAAAACGGACACTCATTTTTTTAATGCGTCGATTTCGTCACTGGTTAATTCGCGAGCTTCATCTTCCAACATGACCGGAATATCGTCACGGATAGGGAAAGCGATACGGTCGGCTTTGCAGATAAGTTCCTGCTTGGACTTGTCATAAATCAACGGGCTTTTGCATAAAGGACAGGCCAGAATATCAAGCAGTTTTTTATCTATCATGGTTTTCTCGTAGTTGAAGTAAGTGGCAAAACTCGCCTTTCAGGCATTTTACAGCATTTTACAGCATTTTTAAGCCGCCTGTTTTATGCGCGAACCAGTCCGTCATCAAGCACGGCAATCGGCGGAGAAATTACCCGTAACCTGAATCGACAGAGATTGTTAATCTATGGTCAAATAAGATCAGCTTTTCCAGGCAACCGAGGATTCAGCATGACTGCGCTACCGCTGTGTTTATATTGCATGATTCAGGCTATCGCATTGCTCGTTGCGGCGAACGGTGCGCCGGTGCTGATCAACAAAGTACTGGGCAAGCGCTGGGCATGGCCGGTGGATAATAAGTTAAAACTGCGCGACGGCCGGCGCTTGTTTGGCAACACTAAAACCTGGCGCGGCTTATGCTCGGCTATTTTCTTTGCAACCCTGGTAGCCTTTTTAAGCGGAATAGAGCCGTTGACGGGGGCATTATTCGGCGCTTTGACAATGGCCGGAGATTTGCTGGCAAGCTTTATCAAACGCCGAATGGGCTGCAGTGAAAGCAGTCGAGCGCGCGGTCTTGACACGGTGCCCGAGTCATTGTTACCGATATTACTGTTAAAAGAGCCGCTAGCACTGAGCCTGATCGACATCATCCTGATTGCGGCGCTTTTTTTCCTGATTGAGGAATTGATCTCGCCGGTCCTTTACCGGTTACATATCCGCAAGCGGCCTTATTAGCTGCTATTCCGTGCAACTAATAAAAAGCATGGTCCACGAAAAGCACGAAAGGCACGAAAAAATGGCTGCAACATAAAGCATAATGCACTTTCTGTCACAATGGACACAAATAAGGACACCGATACTGAACTACTTAAAAATAACAGTGGAACGGCTTATACTGTTAAGCATTTTCGTGCTTTTCGTGTCTTTCGTGGACAATATTTATCAGACTAAAAGCGTATGCTACGAATACTAACTTACAACATCCATAAAGGTTTTAATGTCGGCAATCGGCGGTTTGTGCTGCACCAAATTCGGGATGCCTTGATAGCCACCGATGCCGATTTGATGTTCTTGCAGGAAATGCAGGGTGAGCACCTGCGCCATGAGAAAAAAATTGCCGATTGGCCGGTTTTGTCCCAACTTGAGTTTCTCGCTGAAAACATCTGGCCTTACCATGCCTATGGCAAGAATGCGATTTACAATGCCGGTCATCACGGCAATGCCATCCTCAGCAAACATCCGTTCGAGCGCTGGGAAAACATTAACGTATCGCCTTTTCCCTGGGCCAGTCGCAGCCTGTTGCATGGCGTTATCCGATTGCCGGGAAGCAGTCAGGATGTGCATATTGTGTGCATTCATTTCGGCTTGACAGGCAAAGAGCGCCGCCTTCAGATTGGCAAATTATCTGCGCGTATCGACAGTCATGTGCCGCATGATGCGCCGCTAATCATAGCCGGTGACTTTAACGACTGGCTGGGACAGGCCGATCGATTCTTCCATGATCATCTAGGGTTGCAGGAGATTTTCCGCGAAATCCATGGCCGCTATGCGCGAAGCTTTCCGGCCTGGATGCCTTTTTTACCGATGGACCGCATTTATTATCGCGGCTTAACCCCGGTATCGTGCGAACGCTTAAGCCATGCGCCTTGGCATGCGCTTTCAGACCATGCGCCATTAACCGCCTCATTTACCTTATGAACAACACACCCTCCAAACTGACCTTACCCAATCTGCTGACAGGATTTCGCTTTGTCGCGGCACCTGTATTACTGTGGTTAGCATGGCATGGACACGGCATTGCCTTTATGGAACTGCTAGCGATTACCTTTCTTACCGACTTGCTCGACGGCATGGCGGCCCGGTTGACCGGACAAGTTACCCAGTTTGGCGCTACTCTTGACAGCTGGGCGGATGTCATCACTTATCTAACCATCGCCTTGTGTTGCTGGTGGCTGTGGCCTGATGTGGTGAGTAGAGAACTGCTTTATGTCGGCCTGATTGTAGCCAGTTGCCTGCTGCCTGCCCTTGCAGGCATGCTCAAGTTCGGTTGTTTTACCAGCTATCATACCTGGGCAGTCAAAATCGCCGCCGTAGCGATGGGCCTGACCTTGTATGTGCTGTTTCTGGGCGGCCCGGCATGGCCGTTTCGAGCGGCTGCCGTGGTGTGCATACTTGCAGCCGTTGAAGAAATCGCAATCACCCTGCTGTTGCCTGAACCTGAATCCAATCTGCGTTCGGTTTGGGATGTGTTAAAGCGTTCTGTGCGGCATGATCGCCAACCATAGCCGCCCCAAATTCCTACAGACGACTGCAATTACCCGTTAATCATCATTTGTCATTTAATGTCTACACAATTGCTAAACCAACGCCCGCCACTCGCTGACCCAAAAGAGCCACAAGAGGCTAAATTAACGCTTGGGCAGGTATTGCTTTGGTTGCAAGAAGACGGGGTGATTTCGGACGCGGACCTTGAAAAGTGCCAAGTATACGGAAAATCTTCTACCAGCCAAGTCAAACACCCGCTCAATATTCTTATCGAATGCGATGTAACAGACCAAACCCAGCTTGGAAAACCTTTAACGCTTGAGAATTTAACCCAGTGGTTGGCAAAAAAAGTCGACCTGCCCTATTACTACATTGATCCGTTAAAAATCGACATCCCTTCCGTGACTTTAATTTACAGTCACGCTTATGCTGCAAATTACAACATCCTGCCGATCAAAGTGAGCAAAGATGAAGCCGTCATTGCTACCGCAGAACCCTATATCCGGGCTTGGGAGGTCGATCTAAAGAAAATCCAACCGGGCCAGATAACCCGTGTGCTGGCTAATCCGGATGAAATTAAACGTTATTTGGGCGAGTTTTACGCGTTTGCAAAATCTTTAAAAGGGGCGACCGATAACTCAGCCAATCAGCCAACCAGCACCCTTTATAATTTTGAACAATTGGTTGAACTGGGTCAAATCAGTAATCTGGATGCGGAAAATCAGCATATTGTCAATTTGGTCAACTGGCTAATGCAATACGCGTTTGATCAGCGTGCCAGCGATATTCATATCGAACCTCGCCGAAATCAAGGCAATGTGCGCTTTAGAATCGACGGCATTTTGCATGATGTGTATCAGTTACCCGCAGCCGTTATGAATCCGGTGATGAGCCGGTTAAAAATTCTGGGTAGGATGAACATTGCCGAAAAAAGATTGCCGCAAGACGGCCGCATTAAAACGCATCTATCCGGAAAAAAAGAAATTGAATTACGACTTTCCACCATGCCCAGCGCTTTCGGCGAAAAAATGGTCATGCGCGTGTTCGACCCCGAAGTACTGACGCGCGATTATAAACAGCTGGGTTTTAACAACCACGAAAAGGTAACCTGGAATAGATTGATTCAACACTCGCACGGCATCATCCTGGTCACAGGGCCTACAGGCTCAGGAAAAACCACCACGCTGTACTCAACCCTGAAACATCTGGCTACACCCGAAGTCAACCTGTGTACCGTCGAAGACCCTATTGAACAGATCGAACCCAGCTTTAACCAGCTGCAAGTTAAAGCCAATATCGGACTTACCTTTGCCAGCGGCATTCGCGCTTTAATGCGCCAGGACCCCGATATTATTATGGTCGGCGAAATCCGCGACCTGGAAACAGCGGAAATGGCGATTCAGGCTTCTCTTACCGGGCATTTGGTGTTTTCCACCTTGCATACCAATAATGCACCCTCGGCGGTGGTTCGTTTGCTGGATATTGGCGTGCCCGCTTACTTGATTCAACTGACTTTATTAGGCGTAATGGCGCAACGCCTGGTACGGGTTTTATGCAGAAACTGCAAAAAACAGGTCGGCATAGATGATGAACAGTGGTCCCGATTAATCACGCCTTATAAGGCGGCAACCCCTTCCTATATATACGAAGCGGTAGGCTGTAAAGAATGCAGATACACCGGATATTCGGGCCGAATCGGCATTTATGAAATATTCAGTAACTCACCGGTGCTGAAAAAATTAATGGTCAGCGGTTGCGACAGTGCCGTGCTGCAAAAACAAGCCATGCTTGAAGGCATGAGACCCTTGCGCCTCAGTGCGGCTGAAAAAGTAGCTTCGGGGATAACCAGTGTTGACGAAATGTTAAGAGTCACGCCAGAGAACATCGAGGATTGATGTTCTAGTCAACTTACCCGTCAAACTCCTTTTCGCATTCGCAAAAGTGTCTGCGGGACACCAAAAGATCGTTACTCCGGCATGCGTGACAAGGCCCAGCGTAGCGCGCCAGAAAAATACGGAGAAGGCCTGCCCTATTCGACTGCCACGCCTTGCGCATTGCCGCCCTACTTTGGGTTAGGACCATATTGATTGTCGCCGGGCGTGCTGTCCTGAATCATAAAGATAAAAAGCACGATCCCGCCAATGACCGGGATCAGCGGAATCAACAACCACCAACCGCTACGGTCAGTGTCATGAAGCCTCCGAACCGTTACCGCTATGCCGGGAATTAATACGGCCAATGAGTAAAGACCACTTAACAGGCCGACGCCGGTTTCAACATTAAAAGAGCCGCCAAAAAAGTCAATGGTCGCAAAAAAGGCGCTGATAAGAATATTAAACAACATAAAGAACCAATACTCTTGTCGGCTGGCTCTACCGTTGAACTCCGCATATTTTTTTAAAACTTCCAGATACCAATTCATGATCTTTTCCTTCCGGTTTTGCCCCGTTGAATTTGTTAGCTGACTGCCGGGGTGATGCAGTCAGCTAAGATATTGATGTTGTCTCAGCTATGACCCGGCGTAGGCCGGAATAAGGCCATCCAAGCGCGTAGCGCGAGGTGGCGTTTCCGGCGAATTCGAGGGTGTTTGCCGGAAGCACCAGTTCTCGCTACCGCTCGAACCGGCTTATTCCGGCCTACTCTAACCATCCTACCGCATTTTTCCTGGATTACTACTCGTGTTCCATGTCTTCTACATCGGGAGGCGCAACATTGCCCCAACCGCTTGAATACCAGCCAAGCGCGACGAAACGTGCAAAAGAACTATACGGCCATTCGCCGGGTGTGGAAACCAAACCATGCTTAACCGGATTGTAATGAATGTAATCCAAATGTTTATGGAAGTCGTTTTCGTCGCGGATATAATGATCATAAAAGCGCGGTTGCCAAACCGTTTTTGCGCCGTTTTTTCGGGTTTTCTCGGGAACATGCCGTGAAAAATTCGCCTTCAGCATTTGCCAACGGGTGGAAAAATCGATGTCCCCCTCCGGCAAGCGCCATAAGCAATGCAGATGATCCGGTAAAACCACCGCCGCCAACAGATCAAAAGGGCGTTTCGCCTTTACCTCACGAAAAGACCGGCGGAGTTGATCCACCCGTATGCTATCGGCAAAGATCGGTTTGCGGCGATAACTTACCAAGGTAAAGAAATACGTCCCGCCGGGAATATACAAGCGTCGATAATCGCTCATAGGCAGACCCTCAAAACATTTAGGCGTAGGCCGGAATAAGGCCATCCAAGCGCGTAGCGCGAGGTGGCGTTTCCGGCGGATTCGGGAGGTGTTTGCCGGAAACGCCAATTCTCGCTGTCGCTCGAACCGGCTTATTCCGGCCTGCAGGACTGAAATACAAAAAATATGGCAAGGTTGCAACTCCCAGATGGCATGGATTTTGGTTTTTTCCCTGCCGATAACATTGTTGGACCTCAAGATGTTTGACAACGAAAAGATGTTGCCCAGCCTACCCGGCTAAGGGGCTGCGCGAGGTTTATTCACGCAGCCCCGTTTGAGCGTAGGGTTATGTTTTTTGCTCATCATCCAAGCTCTCTATCTGTACATCCTCCTCATGGCCGCAGTCGTTGCAAAGCATGATGAAAACTTCATCGTCGGTTGTCAGCAAATTAAAATCCATGCTTTTGCACTCAGGGCATTTCTGCTCTGTATCAAACCCTAGAAACTTCAGATAGAGATTTTGAAACATTGAAACAGTTGAGCAGGTAAATAACAGGCAAATCTTTGCATCTGGAATATTCTTGTTTGGCGAGTGGACAACTTCAGATGAATAATCCCAAGCCATTTCTGCCATGCTACGACTGTGTTTTCGTAAATTGCTATTACTCTTTCCTTGGGCATAGATTGAGATCACAACCTTCGCGATGCCTTTGAAATCTGCTGCCTTAAGATTGTTCTCCTCCAAGAGGGTTGGGTTGGCATCTACAAGCGCAGCAGCTAGCTCAATCAAGCTCTCCCTGCATGTCAAGCCTATACTTTGAATATCCTCTGCCCCAGCAATATTATTCAAGTTTACAGCCGCTAGGTTAAGCCGTCGGCTTATTGATTTTATGTCGTTTATGTCCAAAGGCAATTCATCAATAATATGCTTGAACTCTTTATGGTGTCTTGCTTGCAGCCTTTGGGTTATCCCCATGTGAAAAGAATATGCTTCGTCGGAAGAAAAATAAAATTCATCTTGAGTGTAGAGATTCATGGGGGCACCTTCACCTTCGACAACCCACCAATTACCGCCTTCGGTCTTTACGTTCCAAACGTTAATTTCGGAGCCTAAGTCTCTATATGTTTGCTCAACTTGCATGTATTTAATATTTGTTACGTCATTGCTTTTAAGGTATGACGTAATCCTTTTTTCCGTTTCGATTCGATATTCAGGAGTCATTGTTTGGCCTACATGCGCTGCTCGGTAAAAACATAACGTTAAGTAGACACCTAAATAGGTGTATATGAAAATTCTGAACGGCACATAACACCGCCTGTTCTTTATTACTGCCTGAGTATAAACAATTCAGTTCTAGATAAAAAACTAATTACACAAAACCTAACCCCCTAATCCAGCAAATTTGCTTTATCACCCCGACCCCTTATAATCATCCCAGCTTTCAGGTTCCGGAGGGTTTTTCAAACCCAATGGTTAAACGGGAAGTCGGTAAGGCTCACGCCAAATCCGACGCTGCCCCCGCAACGGTATATAAGTAAAAGTTTCATCGAGATGCCACTGTGTTCATTCATGGGAAGGTGATGATTCAGGCTAACGCCACTTATAAGCCCGGAGACCGGCCCGAGAGTTTAATTCGGTACAGCGGAGGGCTGTCTGCGAAAGTGACAGTACAGCTCCGCGTCATCTCTCGTTTTCTTTTGTCCTCTGTTGTGTAAAACAACTTTCCATGCGCGGGCGGCGCGGAGGACACACATGCAAAAACTCATCTTCAGCTCATTAATCATTGTCGGATTTATCCAGACTCAACCCTCGCAAGCCTCATCCACCGATGAAGCAAAAACCGTTACGCTGGATGCGATGGAGGTCAAAGGTCGGGCAACCGATTTGTTGGGCATAGCCGCATCGGCATCGCAAGGCGTAGTCGGACAACGTGAGTTCGCTTACCGGCCCTTGGCGCGAGCCGGTGAGTTGGTCGAAGTGGTGCCCGGTGCGCTGGCAACCCAGCACAGCGGTTCGGGAAAAGCCAACCAGTTTTATTTGCGCGGCTTTAATCTGGATCACGGCACCGACTTTTCGGTAATGGTCGACGGCGTACCGATGAACATGCCCAGCCATGCTCACGGGCAAGGTTATCTGGACTTGAACAGCGTCATTCCCGAACTGGTTGACAATATCGAATACGGCAAAGGCCCTTATTATGCCGATGCCGGTGATTTTTCTTCCGCAGGTTATTCGCGTATGCACACGATGCGTAGTTTACCCAAAGGTCTATTCAAATTTACCGGCGGCGAGTTTGGCTATTACCGTGCGCTTCTGGCGGATTCCAAAAAAATCGGTACCGGCGATTTGCTGTTTGCAGGCGAATTCAATGCTTATAACGGCGTATGGAAACAACCGGAAGATTTGGGCAAATACAACGGCATGTTGCGCTACACGCTGGACAACAAAGATTGGGGCTTGTCGGTCAATGCCAAAGCCTATCACTCCAGCTGGAACGCGACCAACCAGATTCCGGAGCGGGCTATCGACAGCGGTACGCTTGACCTGTACGGCAGCATGGACCCTTCCGATGGCGGCGACAGCAGTCGTTACAGCTTGTCGAGCAATGTTTGGAGCCGAGGCGACAGCTACAAAAACGACTTTAATGCCTACCTTGCTTATTACGACCTCAACCTTTATTCCAACCCTACCGGTTTTCTTGACAATCCCGAGCAAGGCGATCAAGTGCATCAAACCGAGCGCCGCGTGGTCACCGGCGGCAACGGCGAACAAACCTGGTTTGCCAAATGGTTCGGCATGGACGTCGACAACAGTGTAGGCATGCAAATCCGCCATGATGAGGTCATCGGAGCGGCGTTAAACCGCACCGAACAGCGCCGGATTTTCCAGACGGTGCGCCAGGACGACATTAGCGAAACCAGCGTAGCGGTTTACCTAAAAAATCAGGTTCAGTGGTTGGAAAAGTTCCGCACTATTTCCGGATTACGTGCCGACTTTTTGGATATAAATGTTAACAGCAGGACACTCGCAGCCAATTCCGGCCAACGAAACGCATCTCTGTTGAGTCCCAAACTCAGCCTGATTTTCGGCCCTTGGGTTGATAACGAAGTGTTTGTTAATCTGGGCTACGGCCATCACTCCAATGACGCACGCGGCGCTACCTTGCGGGTTAACCCGGTCAACGGCGATCCGGCCGATTCCGTATCGCCGCTAGTACGGTCGCGCGGCGGTGAAATCGGCGTGCGTAACCAGTTTATTCCGGGGCTGAATTCCACGGTGGCGCTGTGGTGGATGCAGGTTAATTCCGAACTGATTTTCGTCGGCGATGCGAGCAGCACCGAGCCCAGCGGACGTAGCGAACGTCACGGCGTGGAATGGAGCAACTATTACCAAGTCAACGATGCCCTGACCCTGGATGCGGACCTGTCTTTTTCAAAAGCGCGTTATGTCGGCGTGCCGCGCGAGGTTAACCATATCACCAATTCAGTAGGCCGGGTGATCAGCGCCGGAGCCGTGGTACAACTTCCCTTTCATACCTTTACATCGTTACGCCTGCGCCACTTTGGCGACATTCCTCTTAATGACACAGGCAGCCTGACCGCAGGCAATACGACGCTGGTTAACTGGGGGCTTGGCTACCAACATAAGGACTTGAAATTTGAACTCGATCTATTCAACTTGTTGGGTTCCAAGAGCAACGACACAGCTTATGCCTATACGTCGCGTTTGCCGGGAGAAGCCGCCGAAGGAGTGGATGGTATCCTTAAGCATCCGGTGGAACCACGTATGTTAAGGCTGACGGCTTCGGTAAGGTTTTAATCTTGTTTACGGCAGCCGTAAATTTGCTTTATCGATTTAACTCCCTATAATTGCGCCTTGCTTTCAGGTTCCGGAGGGTTTTTCAGACCCAATGGTTAAACGGGAAGTCGGTAAGGTTAACACCAAATCCGACGCTGCCCCCGCAACGGTATATAAGTAAAAGTTTCATCGAGATGCCACTGTGCTTACGCATGGGAAGGTGATGATTCAGGTTAACGCCACTTATAAGCCCGGAGACCGGCCCGAAAGTGTAATTCGGTACAGCGGAGGGCTGTCAGCGAAAATGACAGTCTAGCTCCGCGTCATCTCTCGTTTTCTATTGTCCTCTGTTGTGTACTCACAACCATTATGCGCGGGCGGCGCAGAGGATAACCATGCAAAAACTCATCTTCGGCTCATTATTAATCACGGGCTTTAATACCCAGCTATATGCGCAGGAAACTCCGCAAAATCTTCCCGACCTAGTTGTCACCGCAACCCGGACAGAAACGGCTAAAAACCAGCTGGCGGCTGCGGCCACCGTCTATACCCGAAAGGACATTGAACGCCTACAGGCTAAAACCTTACCGGAACTGTTAAGCGGCACGACCGGCATCGACATGGCGCAAAGCGGCGGCTACGGCAAGGACACCAATATCTACATGCGCGGAACCAATTCCGATCATGTACTGGTACTGATTGACGGCATTAAAGTCGGTTCTGTCACCTCCGGCACCACACCCTTTCAACTTATTCCGCTCGATCAGGTCGAGCGGGTAGAAATCATTCGCGGTCCTCAATCGAGCCTTTACGGTTCGGAAGCAATCGGCGGGGTTATCCAGATTTTTACCCGCAAAGGCGGGCGCGAGGACAAGCCCAGCGTCACCCTGGATGCGGGCGGCGGTTCCTATGACACTTACCGCGCTTCCGGTTCTGTCAGCGGTCAATGGAAAAACAGCTGGTACACCTTGGGTTCATCGCAGTTTGGTTCTCAGGGTTTTAATGCCCGGCAGCCAACTCCGGGGCCGTTCGGCGTTAATCAGCCGGACAAGGACGGTTACCTGAACACGGCGCTGAATGCCCGATTGGGCCATCGCTTTGACAACAATGCCGAAGTTGAGGCGTTTTTTATGCGGGCTGAGGGAAAAAACGAATATGACGGTACTTTCCAAAATAAAACGGAGTTTGTAGAACAGACCGTCGGCACGACAGCCGGCATGAACATTGTTGAAAACTGGCGCTCAATACTGCGCTTGGGGCAAAGCCGCGACGACGGTGACAACTTTGCGCCTAATGGGACATTCTCCAGCAGCTTTAACAGCACCCGTTGGAATGCCAGCTGGCTGAATGAAGTTGCCTTGTCTGACGATCACCAGTTGGTTATCGGCTCCGACTACCGCCTGGATCAGGTCGACGGCTCAACCGCCTACAACGAAAGTTCCCGTTATGATGCCGGTATTTTTACCGAATTGCACAGTCGCATTCTGGACAATCACTTTATCAACGCATCGGTACGCGGGGATAAAAACGAGGCCTTTGGCGAACAGCTGACCGGCAATTTCGGTTGGCGTTATAACGGGGGCTACGGCATCAGCCCGTTTGCCAGTTTCGGTAATGCATTCAAAGCACCGTCATTTAATCAGCTTTATTTTCCCGGATTCGGCAATCCCTCGCTGAAAGCCGAACAATCAACGTCTTTCGAAGCGGGGTTGGCCGGTGACCATGATTGGCTGCAATGGGAAGTTCGCGCTTACCATACCAATATCGACAACTTGATCGTGACGGTAACCAATCCAATAACCTTTCTATCCAGCGCGGAAAACGTCGGCAAAGCGCAAATTGACGGCATTGAAGCCGAAATCGGAACTCAGTTGATGGACTGGAACAGCAAGTTGAACATGAACCTGTTAAGCCCTAAAAACAGGGAGACTAATGCGCGACTGCCGCGCCGTGCGGAAAAAACCTTATCGTACGATTTATCGCGCTCATTCGGACAGTTCGATCTGGGGGCTAGGGTGCTGGCTCAAGCTGACCGTTTTGACGATGCGCTGAACAAAACCAAGGTTGCCGGTTACGTAACCATTGATTTACGTACCGCCTACCATTTAAATAAAAACTGGATGTTGAGCGCAAAGCTGAACAACCTGCTGGATAAACAGTATCAAACCATTAACACCTACAATACCGCAGACCGGAATTTCTTTCTTTCAATCCACTACAACAACTAACCTAAGGGGAACAACATCATGAACATAAAACAATGGCTGCAAGTCGAGTATTTACCGATTCCGTTAATCGCGCTGATGGTGCTGACGCGCTTTCATCACTTTGGCGACGTCTTGCATCTGCCCGATGCGTCGTTGGCGGTTTTTTTCTTTGCCGGTTTTTACCGCAAAAAGGCTTTGTTTGTCTTCTTGCTGGTTCTGGCCGGATTGATTGATTATATCGCCATCGCAAACGGCACCAGCAGCTGGTGCGTGTCGCCCGCTTATGTTTTCCTGATCCCTACTTATGCGGTTATGTGGTATGCAGGCCATTACTGTTCGGCGTTTAAATCGCTAAAAATGACTGAACTGGCAATGCAGTTTGGTGTGGTGACTCTGGCAACATCGACAGCATTTGCCATTTCGAATGGCAGCTTTTATTTGTTTTCAGGCCGTTATCCGGATTTATCCTGGGGACAGTATCTTGCTCGGGTAGCTCAGTATTACCCGCCTTATGTCAGCTCCGCCATGATTTATATGGTTTTGGGTTATGGCATCATGAAGCTGGTCAGGTCGTTGCATACTTTGGTGGCCAGTCATAAAGAGGTTTAAAGAAGTCGCTTCGTGTTAACGGCTGTTGTACCCCAGAGGGTATCGTCGTTAACACAACATCAGCTCAATAAGTTTGCAGAGCCTAGAGGTTAGGTTACTACCATTGCTAGTTGTGAGCATTCATGTTTCAATTACCCGTGCTTTTATGTGACGCCACCTGAATTTATATTTTAGAGCGTACTAACTACATAGCAGGATGAAGCAACAATGATTTTTAATTTTTATACGTTAATATAACGCAATGTTTTATGTCTTTTATTAGAATACTTAATTGTAACTGGGCCAACAAATGAATACATCACAACCCACCCTGCTTGATGTAACAGTTGCCGTCGTTCAGGAAACGGAGCGAAGGGTACTGACGTTCCGTTCTGCGGGAAAAGTTTTTGATGGAATATTGAGAATTATCCTGTTCCCGTTCCCGTTCTTGCAAATTGGCATTGGTGAATTGTTAAGACCTGCTTCTACTTGGGCAATTATCAGCTTCGTGCTCCTTGCGGGAACTACATTTTTTATTCCCCATGCAGAGATTTCCGCACAAACCAAGAGTTACATCTTCTTGTTCTGTTTTTACGCACCAATATTTCTAGTGGCTTTTGCAGTACCAAGTACATTCGCATTTGACTCAATTAAGGGGCCGCAGATCCAAGGGTTGGCAGACTATATCTATTCTCTTGGGGTGGACGATGAAGCAAAAATTGAGTCTTTTAAAGACAGCCTGTCCATCGTTGCCGAGCGAGCTCACTCGCGTGTAAAAACATTCCAGTGGCTGGTCGCAACGATTTGGGCGCTCTTTCTATACGGCCTTAATCAGATGAACAACATTGCGCTGAAAGTAGCGCCTGAGCAAATCTCGAAGATTATCTCCGACAACCTTCCAACCTTGGTAATTTACGTAGTCGTGTCACTTCTAAGTATCATAGTAATTGTTGGCTACAAAAAAGCCAATGACGCCATATTTCGTCGAATACAGTTTGCAGTCCAAGAGTTGAAATATCGTGTCGCCGTACAATGAGCCAACGCTGTAAGCCGGATTATTTTTGTAACACTGTAGTAAGGCAGGAGATTTGTAGGGTGGATTCGCCGCTAGGTAATCCACCGCAACTGCGAACGACTGTCATCGGCGTTGTGCGTTGATTGGCGGTTTGCTCGGCAACTGCTCCTGCGTTGCTCTACCTCCTGCATCCATGCAGTCGTGACGCGAAACCGCCCTACAGCTATTAACCCGCTTGCTGCTCGTCTTCTTTGGAACCCTCAACCGACCATAATTTTTCAAGCTGGTAAAATCCACGCGCCTGAGCGTTCATCGCATGGACAATCACGTCCCCCACGTCCAGCAACACCCAGTCTGAACCCAGATCGCCTTCCATGCCTAAAGGTTTAACGCCGTTTTCTTTTAGCTTTTCCGATACGTACTCACATAACGATTTCAGGTGACGATCCGAAGTACCGGTTACCACGACCATATAGTCAGTAAAACTGGTTTTGCCCCGAACATCGAGTGTCGTTATGTTTTGTCCTTTGCGTTCATCCAAAACTTCCTGGACAATTTTCAATATATCTTCTGCTTGCATTCAAATTCCTAGTGTAAATAATGAGATCAATGTGTCTCGTAAAGCTGGTGTTGCTTGATGTATTCTATGACAGCATCGGGCAATAAAAAACCCGGATTCTGTTTTCTTGCAATTATGTCCCTGATCGCTGTCGCCGAAATATCCAGCTGGGTGACTTGCTGGAAGCATAATTTTCCTGCGGTAGCCTGAGCCAACTCATTTACTCCGGCCAGTCGAGCTTTAAAAAAATCGTCGAGCGTCTGTGTTTCAAAGCCCGGCCGGGTCATCACGACAATATGCGCAAAGTCGAATAACCGCTGCCATTGATGCCAGCCGGTCAAATGTTTAAACGCGTCAGTACCGATAAACAACAATAAGGCTTCTGTCGGGAATTCCTGTCTTAAAGACTCCAGCGTGTCGACCATATACGACGGCACTTGATGCAAATCGTACCTGTCCAATTCTCGGGTATCGATCTTTAACCCCGGCTGGTTTTTTATCGCCAGCTCCAGCATTTGCAAGCGCATTTCGGCGGTTACGGCGGGCTGTTCGCGATGCGGCGGATTAGCGCAGGGAATCAATCGGACTTCATCCAGCCCGAAGATGTCCTTAACTTCGAGCGCCGAACGTAAATGCCCGTAATGAACCGGGTCGAAGGTGCCGCCGAAGATGCCGATCATTTATTGCCGGATATGGCCGTCACCCAGAACGATGTATTTCAACGAGGTCAGACCCTTTAAACCCACAGGTCCTCGGGCATGCAGCTTGTCGGTGCTGATGCCGATTTCAGCGCCCAGCCCGTATTCAAAGCCGTCGGCAAAACGGGTCGAGGCATTCACCATCACCGAGCTGGAATCCACTTCCCGCAGAAAACGGCGAGCCAAAGTGTAATCTTCGGTCACAATCGCTTCGGTATGCCCGGAACTATGCCGATTGATGTGCTCCATCGCTTGATCGATACCGTCGACTATCCTGATCGATAAAATCGGCGCCAGATATTCGGTATCCCAGTCTTCCTCTGTCGCTCTGATGCAGTTTGGAATCAAGGAACAGGTTTTAAGGCAGCCGCGTAATTCGACGCCTTTTTCGATGTATTTTTCAGCCAGCAGCGGCAAAACTTTTGCGGCAATGTTTTCGGCAACCAGTAATGTTTCCATCGCATTGCAAACACCGTAGCGATGGGTTTTGGCGTTGACGGCAATCCTGATCGCTTTATCTATGTCGGCTGTATCGTCAATATAAACATGGCAGATGCCGTCCAGATGTTTGATGACTGGAATCGTAGCATCCTTGGAAATGCGCTCAATCAAGCTTTTGCCGCCGCGCGGTACGATCACATCGACGTATTCACTCAAGGTGATTAATTCGCCGACCGCTGCACGATCCGCTGTCGCTACGATTTGCACTGCTTCCACCGGCAAACCGGCCGCTTCCAGACCTTGAGAAATACAGGCTGCAATCGCCTGATTGGAATGGATGGCTTCCGAGCCGCCTCTTAAAATACAGGCATTGCCGGATTTAAGGCACAGAGCTGCCGCATCGACCGTCACATTGGGGCGGGATTCGTAAATAATGCCGATCACGCCCAAAGGTACGCGCATTTGGCCTACCTGTATGCCGCTGGGCCGATAGCTTAAATCGCTGATTTCGCCGACAGGATCGGGTAACGCAGCAACCTGTTTTAAACCTTCAACCATCGCCTGAATGCCGGCTGGCTTTAATTCCAGCCTGTCCAGCAAAGCCGCATCCAGGCCGTTTTTCTTGCCGGCATCTAAATCCTTGCGGTTCTCCGCTATCAATAGTTCATGACTGTTCTCAATCGCTTCAGCGATTTTCAGCAAAGCCAGATTTTTTTTGCCCGACTCGGTACGGCTTATTTCCCGTCCCGCTTTCCTGGCCTGCTGACCCAGCGTTTTCATGTATTTTTTAATATCCACTCTATTCTCATTAACTGGATGAATGTTATGCGCAATTATATAGTTTAATGCGGCTTTTTGACAGTCTTTAAGTGTAACAACTATCGGATATTAAACAGTTTTATGAGCTAGCTTGACCGTAACAGGAGCGTTTAGCTTAAGTTGCTGCGAATTAACCGACGGTATTTTCAGCATTTCGACTATTCAAGAGATAGCAGAATTCAAAGCAAAAAAAAGGGCGGAATACTCCGCCCTTCTCATAGTATATTGAAACTATTTGCTGCTGGTGGCGGCTTTTATATGCTCTACTGCTGCCTCAGCATGTGTCGTGGCCACATCGGCGTGCCCCAAATTACCATGATCAATGGTGTCTTGCAGTTCCTTGGCGGCAGCATCCAGATGGCCTTTTGGTATGCTCTTGGCTGTTATGGCGGCGGCTAACGTATGTTCCATTGCCAATTTTGCGTGTTCGACCAAAGTTTCAGACTTACCGGCTTTACCCGCATCTACCGCCGCACTGGCGTGTTCCAGAGCTGCCTTAGTATGATCTTCGGCAAAAACCGCAGTACTTAGAAATGTTCCTAGCAATAACAATAAACCTGCAAATGCAAATATTGATTTTTTCATGATTTTGTCCTCATTAAAGTGTAGGTGATAATCTTTCTAAAAAAGAAACCAACCGACAAAAGCATGGAAACCCAAACCTCTTGTCAATTGCATGCCAAACCCGTCCAACCAAAAAATTTAGTTGTATGTTTAAAGCAATTACAGGATAGAGGCGACTGGTTTTTTATACAATTAGTAGAATTACCTAATGTTACACAATACCTAAGACTTTGATAGTGTAAGGTGTTCAGCTCATAAACGGGTTCATCGGATAGGCAACAAGGTTTATTGACCGAAGAAATTGGATTTTTGATCCTGCAAACATGCACTTGTTTAATTCAGAGAAAATCTCAGCAACTATCAACAAAATAGAAACAATCTATTAATTTACAGCCCTATTGTGAGCATACAGTTACATACGTATAATCTTTAGTCATCGGAGAATAATCCACCATGACTGATTTATAAAGATATTCTCAGGAATATTGGTCTTTATTTCTTACGCGATCGTTTTCTTGCTATTTTTTAGCATTGTGCCACGAGATCAAAGCTTAACAGCTTATCTCCAATAGTTTCATATACCTCCTCGTAGTGTGAAAGTTCAGAACTATCCAGTATCTGTACACCTTTCCTCCCTTTGCCTTTGGCACTGGGAGGTTTTTTTTGCCTATATGCAAGCGCTCCCTGTGTACCCTATCTCCCCCGCCTCCTGCTTCCATGCAGTTATAAAGCGCCTATTCCTGATGATCCGGTAATCCTGCAACCCAATCCCGAATCTTCTCAACAGCTTCATGGACTAAATCAATAAAGCCACTGATTGCGCCAGCCGCATCCGGCGTTTGAGTGGGCTGTTGCAGATAAAATTCCTGCGTACCGATCTTCTGTTTATTGTTATCAGCATAAGCTTCCACCGAGAAACGCAACACCACACGAGCTCGGTCAGGCGCATCAAATTGCTGTTCAAAATCCTGAAACCGAATTATCAATGCGTAATCCCTAGCCTTGCCGCTTAAATTCAGCAACTGCTCAAACATCTCGGGCGGCGAGGCAATCCAGCGATCCAAACCGTAGAACCTGACTTGCGAGGGAGAGGAAAACAGCAATCGATAGCGAATACGATTATCCCAAAGCCAGGTCGGCGCATTGATGCTAACCGATGTTTTACTCTGCTGAGCCGCTGTTGACACCGATACGCCAAAATCATGCAGCACTGGCTGCTTGACAGTAACGCTGCACCCTGCGCTTAAAAAAACCAGCCAGCCGATTAATAAACATCTCATTGCTGTTCCTTATAGCCCGGCTCACCCGGCCCTACATCTCGTTGAGTTGGCCCCAGCAGTAATTCCTGCGGATTATTTTCCAGCATCGTGGCAACTCTTTTTACCTGTTGAGTTGTCGATTGTAATTCAGTCAGCAGCTTGTTCACTTTCGGTAACGTCGTCTGCGCCAAAGCATCGCCGGTATTTTTTCCGCTATCGACAAGGTTCCCCGCTTTTGCGCTGAGGTTTTTCACTTCCCTGGTTAAGCCCTGTAACTCGTTAGCCAGCGCATCGATATTGCTCATGGTTTTGCGAGCGTCAGTGGTCAACTCAGGAACACCGGCAAGCGCCTTATCCACGCTTTTTTGCAACTCGGAAAGCTTGTCGGTTAATGTTTTGAGATTACTTAAAATACCGCCGATATTTTTTTCATTTTCATCATTTAATAACGAACTAAGCCGTTGCATTAAATGATCGGCTTTATGCAAAAGCTCTTCTCCTGAATCCATCAACTTGTCAGTCAACGATGGCACCAAAGGAATACGGGTCATGGAATTATCGCCCGGTGGCAATTCTTCGGAAATAGTACCGGAATCTTCCAGCTGAATCTGGGTTAAGCCGGTCACGCCCTTTAAGCGCAAGGTTGCGTAAACCCCTTTACTCAGCGCGATTTTCTTGTCGACTTCAATCGGAACAAGGATGGTGCCGGAATCCAAAGGGTCGAATTGAACATTAACCACCTTCCCTACCGCAATGCCCCGGTAAAAGACCGTCGATTCAGGATTAAGACCGGAAACTGAGGCTCGAGTTGAAATAACATAGAGATTGCGTTCCTGATTCATGGTGCCAATCCAGAAAATAATCGCCGTCGATGCCGTCACCAAGGCAATCAGAAACAGCCCGGTAATCAGTGCATGGTTTTCTCTACCCATGAGCAGTTTCCTTATATTTAAATACCCGTTCAGCGCGCCTATTGTGAAAAAATTCTTCTACAAAAGGATGCTTGCAGTCTAAAACAGAAGCCAGCGGTCCAAAAGCAACTAGCTTATTATCAGCCAGCACTGCAACCTTGGTACACAAATCTCTCAATATATCCAAATCATGGGTCACCATGACTACGGTAAAATGAAGATCCTTATGCATCTCGGATAACAGTTTGACAAGATCTTCGCTGGAAATTGGATCAAGGCCCGAGGTCGGCTCATCGAGCAACAACAGCGCCGGTTCCAGAACCATAGTGCGGGCAAGTGCTACCCGCTTGATCATACCGCCCGACAAAGCAGCCGGCTTTAACCAGGCATCGCTACCAGCTAAGCCCACCATTTCTAGCTTCATGAACACGATACGTGCAATCAATTCTTCATCTTGGAAACCCAGCTCCCGCAGTGGAAAGGCAATATTATCAAAAACATTTAAAACGCTGAATAACGCGCCTTTCTGAAACAGCACGCCGCAATTGTTACGCAGCCGCTGGTCGTGATCAGAATTGACATTTTTCAAAGACTGTCCCATCACGAAAATCTCGCCTTGGCTGGGCGTTTGCAAACCAATAATTTCGCGCAGTAAAGTCGTCTTGCCGCAACCGGATGCGCCAACCAGCCCCAAAATCTCGCCATGTTCCAGGCAAAGATTAATATCCTGATGAACAACTTTATCGGTACCCTTTTTAGGATCGCCAAAGCTTGTCCAGACGTGCTCCAGTCGTATTGCGTAGGGATCGCTCATGGCATACCCACATTCATAAACAGAATGGCGAATACCGCATCGACCATAATCACCACGGTAATGGCCGCCACCACGGAGTTAGTGGTTTCATTGCCCAGACTTTCGGTATTGGGCTTGATCCTAAAACCAAAGTGACAGGCAATCAGCGCAATCATCAAGCCGAAAACCGCGCTTTTCCCCAAACCGATAAAAACGTTAGTCAACGGCACCACATCGGGCAGTTTAAGAAAAAATTGCTGATAACTGATGTCCAGCGTATTTTGCGCCGAAACCATCCCGCCTATCAGCGCCAGCGCGCTGGTCCATACGCCTATCAGCGGCAGGACGATGGTCAATGCCATCACCTTGGGCAGCGTCAGGCGCAAGGAATGGGATATGCCCATTGCCGACAATGCATCGAGTTCCTCAGTCACTCGCATGATGCCGATTTGCGCGGTCATTGCCGAACCGGAGCGCCCCGCAACCAGAATAGCTGCCAGCAAGGGTCCTAACTCTCGAATAACGCTCAAGCCCAGAATATCGATGATATAAATCTCCGCCCCGAAAATCTTCAATTGCAAGGCCGACAAATAACTGAGCACGATGCCGATCAAAAAGCCCACCAGCGCCGTAATACCTAAAGCCCGAACGCCCGATTCATAAATCGTAATGGAAATTTCCGACCAGGGAATGTCGCCCGGATGCAGCAACAGATAGCCTATATCCAAAAACAGCTGTCCCAATAAGGTCACCAGTTGCAGCAACTGCCCCCAAAAATTGGCAAACAATTGATAGCCGTATTTAATAATCAGGCTTGAACTGGATCCGACCGGTTCAGGTTCGGGGATTTTCTGGGCTTGCCAGCGGTCAAATAATCGCTGATGTTCAGGCTTCAACTGCAACGCAACCGGCAGTTTTTTTCCCCAGGCTTTCCAGAGAATCAAGGAGCTGGCGCTGTCGAGCACCTCAATCGAGCTCAAATCCCACTGAATGTTTTTATTAGCTGCGTACGAGCTGATTTTCCGGTTCAGTTCGGTTGCTGTTACCAGGCTGCGAAGATTCCAGCTGCCTGTCAGTTTGACACAACTCTGCCCGTCGCTCTGTTCAACGACTTCCACTGTAGGCGGTGTATCCTGAATAGTTGGGGTATCAGTCATAGGGATAATTATATTGCTTTCACCTTGAAGGCTGACGCCATCAGCATTCCAGCCAATCTATCTCGGCATCCGAAAAACCGGCCACTTTGCGCAATTCCCTGTTAAACGGTCCTTTCGGTTTGCCGCCGACATAGTATTGGTCGATTAACTCCCGGTATTTGGCTTCGGCTTCAAAACCGCGTTGCTGACACACAAACTTGAACCAGTAAGACCCCAGCTCTACATGCCCTACTTCGTCGGTCAAAATGCGCGTTAAAATAGCCACGCTTTCATCATCACCCAGTATCTTGAACTTTTCAATCAGAGCAGGCGTTACATCCAGCCCGCGTGCTTCCATACAGCGAGGAACCATCGCCAATCTGCCCGGCAAATCATCGGCTGTATCTTTGGCATGGTCCCATAAGCCGCTGTGCGCGGGTAAATCGCCGTAATCAACCTGCATAGCCAGTAAATGCGTCCTGATTAATGCGAAATGCTGCGCTTCTTCATCGGCAACACGTAGCCAATCCTGATAGAATTGCTCGGGCATGCCGCGAAAACGATACAAAATATCCCAAGCCAGATAAATAGCGACAAACTCAACATGGGCAATAGCATGAAAAAAAGCCGCAACACCGGCGACTGTGGTTAATTTCCGCCGGGGCATCTGGCGGGGCGCCAATAACTCCGGCTTCTCGGGAAACGTTACCCGCTCTATCGGCAATACCGGCCGGTCCGAGGTCAACGTTAATTCCCCGGCAATGCAAGTTTGCCAAGCCTGATGGGTCAGCGCCAACTTTTCATCGGCATTGACTTGACAAAAAAATGCCTCGGCAAATTCAAATAAATTTTTCATTATTGTAAAACCATGACCAAGATTTTAGATTTCACGTCGCTGTTCCTCTATTGCCTATTCATTTTCTGGCTTTCCGACCATCCTACCCTGCCGGTTCCGGATTTGTTTCCGGTGCAAGATAAAGTTCTCCACGCCGGAGCCTATTTTATAATGGGCGTGTTGGCATGGCGCAGTTTTAAACACCTGCTCAATCGGCCTATTATACTTGCTTTGCTCAGCATTACCTTTTGCAGCCTATACGGCGTATCCGATGAATGGCATCAGTCTTTTGTCGAGGGTCGCTGTTCTGACATTATCGATTGGCTTGCCGATACCGGCGGTGCGGGTCTAGCGGTATTTTTGCTGTATAAGCTGCGTTGGTAGCAACCACGTTACTTTACCCGAATGCCAATCCTATAAAAATGTATCACCACGAAGAACACTAAGGTAAAAACTTCGTGTTCTTCGTGGTGAATTTATCAATCGGCTATTTTCAGGTTATATTTCCGCACCCGATAGCGTAGCGTTTCGCGGGTAGCTCCCAGCGCCCTGGCTGCTGCGGTCAGGTTATTATCCGCCCGCTCCAGAGCGGTCTTGATAATAAAGCAATCCATATCATCCAGCGCCATGCTGCCATCCAAGGGTAACCAAATACCTTGTTCGGTTTGTAGCGCCTCGACGGAAGGCTGTCCCGGCAATTGCAGCCATTGTCCGGGGAATGTAGACCCATCGGAGAATAATACGCAGCGTTCAATGACGTTACGCAATTCCCTGACGTTGCCCGGCCAATAATGCGCTTTCAGCTTGCTCCACACCGCGTCGGGAATGTCTTTAACCTGCCGTCCGGCTTTGGCGTTGTATTCGGCGACAAATAACGGCACCAGTTCGTCCAGGTCCTCTACCGCCTCGCGCAGCGGCGGTAAAATCAATTTGAACACGCTTAATCGATGATATAAATCGGCGCGAAAGCTGCCGTCCAGCGCCATTTTTTCCAGATCGCGGTTACTGGCGGCAACGATTTGCACATCGACCTGAATTTCCTTTTCCCCGCCCAAGCGCCGGACCTTGTGGTCTTCAATCACTTTGAGCAACTTGGCCTGCAAATCCAGCGGCATTTCGCCGATTTCGTCCATAAACAAGGTGCCGCCGTCGGCCTGTTCGAGCAGGCCGCGATGTCGTCCTGCCGCGCCGGTAAAGGCGCCGGGTTCATGACCGAATAATTCCGATTCCAGCAATTCACGGGGTAACGCCGCGCAGTTCACTTCAATCATCGGCTGCTGGGCGCGGGAGCCGCCGTAGTGCAATATGCGCGCCGCCAAGCCTTTGCCGGTACCGCTCTCGCCGCCAATAATCAGGGCGCTGAACGGTACTTGCGTCAATTTTGCCAATAACTGCCGTATGCCCTGCGCTTGCTGGCTATGGCCGACATAAGCATCCGGCGAATAACGCCGGTGCCGGTGCTTGGTTTGATCGGCAACCCGTCGCTGAATGGAGGCGCTACGTGCGGCGCTGGCGACCAGCAGATCAAGACGCTCCAAATCGCAGGGTTTTTCCAGGAAATCATAAGCGCCCAGCCGTAATGCCCTGACCGAATCCGGCACATTGCCGTAGCCGGTTAAAAACAGCCATTCGGCATAGGCTCCCGGCATTGTTCTAGGCAACTGTTCCCTGCGCTCTACATTCCTCCCTGAGGCCATGCCTCCTCTATCCTTGGAGTCGTCGGTATAGCTAATATCCTTCCTGACCTTTTCCATGAAATCCAGTGCATTACCGTCAGGCAAATTCATATCCGAAAGAATCAGTAACGGCTCTATTTTTTTCTTCAGCAATAACTCCCTGGCCTCACTCAGATTGGTCGCCAGCGCCACTTCCCAACCGGACTGTCGATAATGACGCGATAACTCGGAACCTAACAATTTTTCATCTTCAATGATGAGCAGGGTTTCTATCATAATTTATCTCTAACAATGCAGTCATTGGGCAGCAGTATGGACACGCATGCGCCATGAGTCGGTTGATTGGTGAGACTGATTGTACCACCGACGTCTTTTACAAAGCGTTGCACCATAGCCAATCCCAAGCCGGTACCGCGTTGACGGCTGGTGCGAAATGGGCGGATACCATGCTCCAGCATATCCTGGGAAAATCCGATACCGTCATCCTGCACGTCGATACGCAATCCCTGTTTGTCAGTTCGAGCCCTGATACGAATAGTTCCGGGATTACCTTCAAGCGCATCGGCCGCATTCAGTATCAGATTCAACAAAGCTTGGCGTACCCCGCTTTCAGGCAGATGCACCGGCAACGCGCAGGGAGCTTCTATTTCCAGATGTATCGATTCGGCAATCTGGTAGCGTGTTAACGCCACCAAATCCCGAATTAACGTCCGCACATCAAAAGCCGTAGCCACTTCCGGCGAATGACGGCTTTGATCGAGCATATCGTTAAGCAATCTCGCCATCCGTTTCAGTTCGGCATTAATCAAATCCAGTCGTTCCAGTTGGTCTATATCATCAATTTCACGACGTAAATTGTTAAATGCCATTTGGATTCCGGCCAATGGATTACGTATCTCATGCGCTAATTCCGCTGCCACTTCGCCGATTGCCGCCAACCGGTCGGCTCTGGCCAAGCTGTATTGCTGCTCCAGTAGGGCTTGCGTGGCTAACCTGACTTCATGCTGCAATGATTGGGCGTGTAAACGATTGGCATCTTCCAGTTCCGCCAGGTGCTTGACCATCTCGTTGTAACTGTTAAACACCGGCAATAACAGCGGATCAAGATGGTCCGTGGTGATCGGAGTGAAGTTTTCTTCGGTCAAGCGCTGTAGCAGTTCCCTCAAATCATTAAGCGGGTGCAGGATTCTGAGGCGTAAAAATAATACCGCCACAACCAATATCGCCGTGAATATTGCCAAGGCCATATACAATTCGGTTTGGGTATCCCGACTAATGTCCTCGAGCAATTCCTCTCGTTGCAGCGCCTCGTTATCCAGCGTTTCGCTCATTAATTTAAGCGCCGTTAACAGACGATTGTACTTTTCTTCTTTTTTCAACAAGGGCAAATCAATCAGCATGCTTTTGACCGTTTCCAGGCTTGTTCGGGTCGCTGCTGACAAATAGCGGTTATCCATCATTAACGCATCCATCTCACCCAGCGTTTTGGTCAGCGCCTCGGGACGCGAACCCGATACCGTTTCGGTCAGATATTCAATCAGCGATTGCTGTAAACCCACTGATACATTCTGGATCCGATGCGAATAATTCACATAAGAAAAAACCGTTTCAAAGTGATGTACATTTCGCCAGATCATGCCGCCGAGTATGGCGAGAGCGGACAACAACAAACCTAGAAAGGCCAAGCCACGCAGCTGGGCAGGGCGGTAAAAAATCGGCTTCATTTAAAATTCATATAGGTAACTTAAAAAGTGCAGGAAACTTTACTATTTCCAATTCTTCCGGGCGGCGCCTTTATATCCTAATGCTATCATCTTCCCGGACGATCAGCTAAGCCCATATCATCTGAAATAAAGCGTTGTTAACGCGATCCTATCTTGGCGGCATTCGATTCCAAAAAAATGCGTTATCTTTCATATTGCCGCCGGCGTTAGTTCTTGTCATATATCTTAACGACTAACTCATAAAACCATAACGGACGAAACAACACGACGTAAGTTAACAATATCGGGGTGATGGGAATGGGACTGATCTCAAGAACCGAGAGGATCGCAAGGGCAAGAATACAGAGAATACGCATGAGTTATTTCCGTGTTCGATGATTTTAAATTGAATTAGAGTGAATAGACCATTATAGATTAATTGGCTGTTAACGAATTTAAATACGCAATAAACCTTTTCTTGCGAACGTTCCGGAATGAATTATGGCTATTAAAGTGCCATCCTGATATTGGCTAACTGAAGAGGTTGTACGCACAGCATGGCACTTTCTCTGATTTTATCGATGGGTGCCGCTCTTGCTAAAGAAACGCGTGATTTCATCAGGCGATGACACGGTTATCGCCCGCTTGGCGTCGATCATCGTTAGACTTTTAATTAGGATGGAATGGCCGCTTTCTTCCCCTGCGCAAGAATATTGTTGCACCGTCCGTGGCTTGGCAGTCATGCTCTTTGCGCTTGGGGTGAAGACGCAAAAAAGACGAGATCAGACGTAAACTAATATTTTTAAATCAACGGCCTTATTAAAGCAGTAGGCGAGACATTTACTCATCAACCCATTCATAAATCTCTGTCAATGTAGTGTCGCACTGACAACAGCTTGTACCGCAAGAAGCGGTCAAAGGCAGCTTACGCACCTTGCCTTTGCTGATCCATTTATCCAGCATACCCCGCAAGGCATCGGCATCCATATCGAAATGAATAATTAAATCCGCCAAGGCAATGCGATGTTGCTCCTTTAAATAAGCTCTCAAATCAGACAGGATCACTTACAGACTCCCCGCTTGGTTTTACGCCTGTTGCATCAGTATTTTTGCCTAGCAGCCACAGCCCGAACAATACGGCTAGAAACGCAAAGATTAATGCTGTTATCCAAACCAAAGAATAGTCGGGATGTCGGCTATAAGTCATCGATTGATAAAAAATCGTTGCGGTCATGTAGGCAATGCCTGTTGTCCAGAACACCACAAACAAAGTCCAGTTAAAATTGGTTTCCCGGTAGATTGCGGCGGTTGCCGCTACGCAAGGCGCATACAGCAAAATAAATAACAAATAGGCGAAAGCGCCGGCTTTGCCGTCAAAACTTTGCTGCATGGCGGCAAAGGTACCGGCATTGACTTCCTGCTCACTGGCTGCTGCGGCCACATCATCGACGGTGCCGATATTCAAACCCAATGGATCTAACAGGTTATCCGCAACGTCTTGCAGGTTTTTAGGTACGGTTAAACAGGCGTCAATCAAAGCCTGTTCAAGATTAAACGGCGCTTTTTCGACGCTTGCGTCTGTTGTTGCCATCTGGCTGTATAAAGCATCCAGCGTTCCGACCACCGCTTCTTTGGCTAAAACGCCGGTAAAAATACCTACCGTTGCAGGCCAGTTGTCTTTTTCTATGCCCATCGGTTTAAACGCCGGTGTCAGGCCGCGGCCAATCTCGCTTAATACCGATTTATTGCTGTTTTCCTGTCCGAAGGTGCCATCCGTACCCAGTGCATTAAGAAAGTTCAGCACTAACACCATCGGCACGATGACTTTACCTGCATTGAACAAGAATGACTTGAGCCGGTCCCAGGTTCTGATAAAAACGCCGCGCACGGTCGGCATGTGGTAGGCAGGCAGTTCCATAATAAAGGGGGCCGATTCGCCTTTAAACAGGGTATGGCGCATGATTAAACCGGTCAACACCGCGATTGCAATGCCCAACAAATACAGGCCGAACACCAGATTCTGGCCGCCGACCGGGAAAAATGCGGCGGCAAATAAGGCGTAAACCGGCAATCTGGCACCGCAGGACATGAACGGATTCATCAGATTGGTCAATATCCGGTCGCGCTGGCTTTCCAGGGTGCGCGTCGCCATAATCGCCGGGACATTGCAGCCGAAACCGACGATCATCGGCACGAACGATTTGCCAGGCAAGCCGATCATGCGCATGAACCTGTCCATGACGAAAGCCGCCCTGGACATGTAGCCGGAATCTTCCAGAGCCGACAGGAACATGAACAGAAAACCGACGATAGGGATAAAGGTAGCGACAACCTGAATGCCGCCGCCTACGCCATTGGTGATTAATACAATCAGCCATTGCGGCCAATTCAGGCCAGTAAGTGTCTGACTCAGGCCGTCGATCAATAAAGCGCCCACGGACTGATCGAAAAAATCGACGAAGGCGCTGCCGATATTGATGGTAAACATGAACATCGCATACATCACTAACAGGAAAACCGGGATGCCCAAAAAACGATTCAAGACGATGTTGTCGATTTTATCGGTAATGTGCCGACCCACTTCGGTTAGTTTGCAGACTGCGCCATGGGTTAATTCATTAACGAATCCGTAGCGGGCGTCTGCCGCAAGAATGTCTATTTCATCATCCGTTTCCGCCTCTACCCGGCGCTGTAATTGGGCAACTGTCGGTAACAAGCTGGTCCCGGCAAACTGTTTGGCCAGTGTGTCGTCTTCCAATAAGCGGACGGCCAGCCAGCGCAGGTCGCACTGGTGACTCTGTGCAGTCTCAAGCAACAACGGTGAAATGTCATCGATGGCTTGCTCTAGCGCCGGGGTATAACTGATTTTCACCGAAGGTATCGGCTTGGCGATAGCGGCGCTATTAATTGCAGTCTTTAATGTACCGAGCCCTCCTTTGACTGAAGCGGTAATCGGGATAACCGGACAACCTAGAAACTGCTCAAGAAAATCAACATCAATTTTAATGCCGCGTTGCTTGACGGCGTCCATCATATTGAGCACTAAAATCATCGGCACCCGCATCTCGATCAGTTGCGCGGTCAAATACAAATTTCGTTCCAAATTGGAGGCGTCGACAATGTTAATGATTAAATCGGCCTGCTTGGAGGCGACATAATCACGGGCGACTTTTTCATCCAAGGAAACTTGGTCGTCTGCGGCTTCTAAAGAATAGGTACCGGGCAGATCGACTAATTCGATCAGTTTATGATCGAAGCTGTATTCACCGGTTTTTTTCTCGACCGTAACCCCCGGCCAATTACCGACATGCTGCCTGGCGCCGGTGAGTGCATTAAATAATGTCGTCTTGCCACAATTTGGATTACCAACAACGCCAACCGTAAAATCAGTTTTCATTAGAGTTTCTCTATCAACAATATGGCTGCTTCATCCTTGCGCAGGGTTAATGAAAATCCACGCAATTTAATTTCAACCGGATCTCCCATTGGTGCAAAACGGGTAACGCTAAACTCGGTTCCAGGCGTCAAGCCCATCGCCAGCAAGCGTTTGCGATAAGCCTTGCCCGACTGCTCAAAGCCGACTATCTTTCCCAAATCGCCCACAGCCAGGTTTTTTAAGCTTATTGTCATAAATTAACCATTGAAATAAAGTGCATTAAAAATCAACCGCTCCAGAAGTTATCAACAATCATTCTCATTAAAGAAACTATATCACAATAATCCGTGGAATTTCCGTATTTTTAAGCGGGTGTTTTTATGGGGGGAAAGGGGCGCGTAAACAATTGCCCTTGCTTTGATCTTAAAGACAGAAGGATGATGCATTCATGGAAATCGAAGTCTTTTTATAAATGCGACGTGTAACACGGCGACTTGACAAAGTTAACGCGGGGCGGGCAAAAGCCCGAAGATGGGGACATGTGTTAAAAATCCAGCGCACCAAAATTGAAAAGCACTGGAAACGTGGAAACGATGAAAGTTCAGCGTTTCCACATGCGTATCATTGAATATACTAATCTTTATACTTCAAATTCAGAACGATTACGCCCGGCGTTCAGCAATTCCTGCATCCATTTTGGCGCGACTCCGCGGCCTGTCCATGTTTTATTATGATCATCAGGATGACGATATTTAATAGCAACCTTTGCGCCCTTGCGAACAGGCTTCTTTTCGGGCTCATGAATCTCCACAATGACATCAATAGAAGCTGCCAATTCTTTAATTTGCGCTATAACTTCTTTGCGTTTATTAGCCTGTTTATTTTTTAATGCTTTTTCTGCATTTTCAATAACAGCCTGCAATTCACGTTCGGAAAGATTTTGATATTCAGTCATTTTGAGTCCTTAAAATAAGAAAAGTTATATTAACTATATCATCAATCTAATTATAAATATATTAGAGATATGGCGTACAAAGTTATTCAACCTTAAAATTCTTTTCATTTAATAACTGGCCGTGCTCATCAACCAGTCTTACAGCCCAGTTACCTTTTGTAGAATCGGTGAATAACTTGCGACTGGATGTGCGCCATGAATCACCCGATATAATCAGCTCTTGTTTGGAAACAAGCACACCATTTTTCAGCCACTCATGATAAACCCTTCTACCATTCATTGATTTTAATTCAGTAAAATAATAAATCCATGTCGGTTTTTTTTCGCTAACATTCACGGTCCGCGTTATTTCACCTGCGGGTTCTTTATTATTAAGATCGTAAGTTAACACTGCCCTTGACACATTATGATTAACCTTTGAATGCCCGGGATCTTTAATGACTTTTTCATTGGGTGGTTTTTTTGCAGTTTTCTTAACCGTAATGTCGGAAGCTGGTTTACTTTTCTTATTGGATTCTTTTGTCGGCTTAATTAGGGAGTTAGTTTTTGCGGCCACCTGTTTGGATATATCCGGTTTTTTTACCTCGGCCTCCTTAATCTCAACCTGCGGCACTACCTTTTCTTCTACAGTATTAACTGCCAACGTCGCATTATCTGCATCGTTTTTTTGCGTACCTTTATTAATAACATAAAACAACGTTGCTAAAATTAAAACCAGTACACCAGCGGCAAGCAATATCCTTTTAAAATCCCATTCGGTTATCATTTTAGGCTGAGAATTCTCCGTCGCTTTTCCACGTGCCGGATAGCTAACTTTAATTACAATATTTCTTTTGTCTGTCATAAAATCATATCGACCATACTTATAGGTGAAAACAATGGGTTGTTTTTCTTGGCTCGGCATCGCATATTTTAGTCAGCGAATGCGTTAAATCTTGGTAATATACTACTTAAGAGTTCAGACAAAGACAAAATCCTTACAGAATAAATTGGACATTCATAATGAGTAAGCTGCTTAAACTTTTTCAAGATTCTTCCTCCCTCTATGGCAGCAACGCCGGCTTTGTTGAGAACTTGTATGAACGATTCCTGGAAGACCCCGACTCGGTTGAACCCAGCTGGCAAAAGGAATTCAGCGAAATTCACAATGGCGCTGATTATGAGACGCCTCATAGCCCTGTCGTAGAACGCTTTGCGCAGCTTGCGCTTAAATCCCAAGGCCGATTGGCGAAATTACAAGGCTTTACCGAAGAAAGCGTCAAAAAACAATCGGCTGTTGCCCGCCTTATTAATCATTACCGGGTTCGCGGCCATCAGATTGCCGCCAACAACCCGCTGGGCAGAACCTTGCCGCCGCCTCCCGATATGGACCCCTCTTATTACGGTCTCTCCGAACCTGATATGGACACCTTATTCGACACCGGCGCGCTTTACGGTATTGATCGACTGCCTTTACGCGACATCATTGCCAATCTGCAAGAGATTTACTGCGGCAGCATCGGCTCTGAATACATGCACATCGTCGATACCCAAATCAGGCGCTGGATAATAAATCGTCTGGAAAGTGCTAAAGCCAACTTGGAGCTGGAGCCTGAAAAAAAACTCTGGACGCTTAAGCTATTGACCGCCGCTGAAGGCATAGAAAGCCATTTGCATAATCGATTTGTCGGTCAAAAGCGTTTTTCTCTGGAAGGCGGCGAATCGCTGATTCCGATTCTGGATGAATTAACGCAAGGGTTTGGCGAAAAGGGCGTTAATGAGATTGTGATCGGCATGGCTCACCGAGGCCGCTTGAATGTGCTGGTCAACATCCTGGGCAAAAGCCCCGCGAGCCTGTTTAACGAATTTGCCGGCACTTCGCCGCTTTCTCCGGGTGTCAGTACCGGCGACGTAAAATATCACATGGGCTTTTCATCGGACATCAGTACGCCCGGCGGCCCGGTTCATATAACGCTGGCATTCAACCCATCGCATTTGGAGATCATCAACCCGGTGGTCGAAGGTTCGGTCAAGGCCCGTCAGGACAGGGCGGGAATAAACGGCAGCAATACGGTAATCCCCATTTTAATCCACGGCGATGCGGCCTTTTCCGGACAAGGCATCATCATGGAAACCCTGAATATGTCGCAAACCCGCGCTTTTTCCACCGGCGGAACCGTGCATATCGTCATCAACAATCAAATCGGCTTTACTACCAGCAACCCGCTGGATGCGCGCTCCACGCTTTATTGCACCGATGTAGCCAGCATGATCCAGGCGCCGGTTTTTCACGTCAACGGCGATGATCCCGACGCCGTTATCTTTGTGACTCAATTGGCAATGGACTACCGGATGACCTTTAATAAAGATGTGGTCATCGATCTTATTTGCTATCGCCGCCTTGGGCATAATGAAGCCGATGAGCCTTCAACCACCCAGCCCTTGATGTATAAAAAAATCCGCAAGCTCAAGACGACGCGGAAACTTTACGCCGAAAAACTCATCAAAACAGGGCTCATCACCCATGAACAAGCCACCGAGTTGGAGCAAAATTACCAAAAATTGCTCGAAGCCGGTGAAGTGGTGTCCCGGCCTGTCCTGACCGACGGCCCCTATCCTTACACCAACCAATGGAATAAATTCCTGGGCAGCGACTGGAAATCAGCTTGTAATACAGCCGTTTCCATGGACCGCCTGCGCTTTTGTAACGACAGAATGCAGCGCTTGCCGACCGGTTTTGAAATGCACCCCAGAGTCGCCAAAGTCATGGACAACCGCCGTAAAATGGCGGCGGGAGCCATGCCGCTGGACTGGGGTTTTGCCGAAAACATGGCCTATGCGACGCTGTTGACGGAAAAATACCATGTTCGTCTGACCGGGCAGGATGTCGGTCGGGGCACTTTTGTGCATCGCCATGCTGTTTTGCATAATCAACTGCATAATAAAACCTACACGCCGCTTAAACACCTGGACAAAGACCAGGGCAATGCGCAGATTTTCGACTCGCTGCTTTCCGAAGCGGGCGTGTTGGGTTTCGAATACGGCTACAGCACCACGATGCCGAATACTCTGGTTATTTGGGAAGCGCAGTTCGGCGATTTTGCCAATGGCGCGCAAGTGGTTATCGACCAGTTTATCAGTTCCGGCGAAACCAAATGGGGCCGCATGTGCAATCTGGTGATGCTGCTTCCGCACGGCTTTGAAGGCCAGGGACCGGAGCACTCATCAGCCCGGCTGGAGCGCTATCTGCAACTGTGTGCCGAACATAATATGCAGGTTTGCAGCCCGACTACGCCCGCGCAAATATTTCATTTGCTGCGCCGCCAGATGCTGCGGCCGTATCGGAAACCCTTAATAATCATGAGCCCCAAGAGTTTGCTGCGTCATAAGCTTGCGGTTTCCACGCTGGAAGATTTGACGAACGGTCAATTTCTGCCGGTCATCGGCGAGCAGGACGACATCAATCCCAAAAAAGTGACTCGCCTGGTCATGTGCGCAGGCAAAGTCTATTACGACCTGCTGGAAACACGGCGCCAGGACGACCTTAAGCATGTCGCCATTGCCCGCATAGAACAGCTCTACCCTTTTCCCGATGAGTTATTCAAAGCGGAAGTCGGCAAATACCCGCAGCTTAAAGAGTTCATCTGGTGTCAGGAAGAGCCCCAAAATCAAGGCGCCTGGTATCAATCCCGCCATCACTTTACCGATAATCTCGGCGCCAAAATCAGCATGACTTATGCCGGTCGAGAGGCATCGGCAGCGCCTGCTGTCGGCAATTTCCGCGTCCATATCGAACAACAAAAAGCGGTCGTTCAATCGGCCCTTTACGGCAAACTTTCAGGAAAATAACATGAGCATTGAAGTCCTAGTTCCCAACCTACCCGAATCCGTCTCCGATGCAACGTTGATCACCTGGCATAAGCAACCCGGCGATACCGTTATCAAGAACGAAAACCTCGTTGATCTTGAAACGGACAAGGTGGTGCTTGAAGTTCCTGCGCCGGAATCCGGCATCCTTGGCAAAATACTCAAGGAAGACGGCTCCATTGTGGTCGGCGGCGAAGTACTGGCTTTGCTGGAACCGCAAGCCGTGGAAGAAGGCCAAAAAACAGCGGCGACCGCTCCCGAACCTGAGGACGAGGATGAATCGGACATACCGCTAAGCCCGTCAGTACGCCGGTTAATTGCTGAAAATGCGCTGGACCCTTCCATTATCAAAGGCTCAGGAAAAGACGGCCGTCTTACTAAAACCGATGTTTTGGATTACCTCCATAAGAAAACCCTGCAGGAAGCTCAACTGATAGTTCCGACCGCCAAAGCCGAAATCCCCCTCAGCCCCCCTTTGACAAAGGAGGAGACAGCTACCGCCATCAGTCACCCTGCGCCTAAAGAGGAAACAGGCCGGGTAATTTCAAATCTGCGGCCGGAGCAGCGTGTCCCCATGACTAGGCTAAGAGCCAAAGTTGCCGAACGCCTGCTGCAGGCGCAGCAAAATGCGGCGATGCTGACCACATTTAATGAGGTCAACATGCAAAACGTGATCGATCTTCGCAACCAGTACAAAGAACGCTTTGAAAAAAAGCACCATGTCAAACTGGGCTTTATGTCGTTCTTTGTCAAGGCGTCTATCGAGGCTTTAAAGCGTTTCCCAGCCATCAATGCTTCCATCGACGATAACGATATTATCTATCACGGCTACTATGACATAGGCATTGCGGTCAGCACCGAGCGCGGCTTGATTGTGCCGGTATTGCGCGATGCGGACCAACTCGATTTTGCCGGCATTGAGCAAAGCATCGTTGATTTCGGCGCAAAGACCCGGTCCGGCACCTTGACTTACGACGATTTGAAAGGCGGCACCTTCACCATTACCAACGGCGGCATTTTCGGTTCGATGCTGTCCACACCGATACTCAATCCGCCGCAATGCGCCATCCTGGGCATGCATGCCATCAAGGAGCGCCCCGTGGTTGAAAACGGACAGATTGTTATCAGGCCGATCATGTACCTGGCTTTATCGTACGATCATCGACTGGTTGACGGGCGCGAGGCCGTGCAATTTTTAGTCACCATCAAAGAATGCCTGGAAGCGCCCGCCCACCTATTGCTTAACATATAAGACCATGTCAAAAAAACAAGCAAAGTCGTTTGATGTCATCGTTATCGGCGCAGGACCGGCAGGCTATTCCAGCGCCATCCGATGCGCCCAGCTCGGCTTAAAAACCGCCTGTATCGATAACTGGCATGATGAAGAAGGCCAAAGCAGTCTGGGCGGCACGTACCTAAACGCCGGTTGCGTTGCGTCTATCGCCCTGCTGGAATCGGCGAAAATCTATCAATCGATCAACCATAACCTGAAAGAACACGGTATTCAGGCAGAGGCCGTTTCGGTGAATATTGCGCTGATGATGCAGCGCAAAAACAATATTATTGACGCACTCAGCCGACAAATCGCCGACTCGTTCGCCCATTACAAAATCGACTGCATTCAGGCGGAGGCCAAGCTGCTCAACGAGCGGCGGGTGGAAATCACGCCGACCGATCATTCCGCTGTATCGATAATCGAAGCCAAGCATATTGTCCTGGCCACCGGCTCCTCCCCGGTCGATTTATCCTGCGCACCGATTGATAATGAATTTATTATTGATACCGCCATGGCTTTGAATCTCGACGCGGTACCCAAGAGATTGGCCATTATCGGCGCAGGCATCATAGGCCTCGAATTAGCAGGCATCTGGAACCGGCTCGGCGCCGAAACCATTCTGCTGGAAGCGCAGGAATCATTTTTAGGCTTGGCCGACCAGCAAATTGCGCGGGAGGCCTATCGTATCTACACCGAACAGGGATTGGAACTGCGTCTGGGCGCACGGGTTATTTCAGCCAAAAAAGGCAGTAAAAAAGTCACCGTAGAATACCAGGATAGTGAGGGCACTCATGCCCTGCGCGTCGACAAACTGATTGTTGCATCCGGTCGAAAACCCAATACCGAACATCTGGCCGCAGCGGAAGCCAATTTACTGCTCGACGAAAACGGCTATGTCCACGTTGATGAAAACTGTCGTACCACCCTGCCCGGCGTTTATGCGATAGGCGACCTGACCTTGCTCGGTCCGATGATTGCCCATAAAGGCATAGAAGAAGGATTATTCGTTGCCGAACAAATCGCCGGTCTCCACAACCCCGTCAACTATGACCTCCTGCCCAGCGTTGTTTTTACCGACCCCGAGATTGCCTGGGTAGGCCAAACCGAACAAGCCTTAAGGGCGATGGGCGAACCCATCAAAATCGGCACCTTTCCGTTAAAAGCCACGGCTCGCGCCCAAGCCATGGGCCAGACTGAGGGTATGGTTAAAATTATCGCACACGCAGAAACCGATGCCCTGCTCGGCATTCATATCATTGGCATGCAAGCCTCCGAAATGATTGCAGAAGCCGTGCTGGCCATGGAGTTTTCCGCCAGCAGCGAAGACCTGGCCAGAACCATACACGCCCACCCTACCCTCGCCAAAGCCTTGCATGGCGCGGCGCTTACGCTTAAAAACAAAAAGTAACAATTCGAACTATTACCCAAACATGATTTTTAACCCTGTTTAGTCGCACAAACTTGGGCTGGATATACAGCAGTTAAGTAATGGGGCTGCGCTACTTCAGTGGTGAAGCCGTACATGTTCTTTCTAGTGTCCCATTTCTAAAGCATCCTGCCTTATTTCGTGTCAAAATATGCCTTTACCTTAAATGTATAAATCGAGAACTTAAGTCTTTATGAAAATAGCTATTTTGTCCCGTAACCCCAAACTGTATTCGACCTCTCGATTGGTCAAAGCCGCAGAAGCCAGGGGTCATAAGGTACGGGTTTTGGATGTGTTGCGTTGCTATATGAATATTACCTCGCATAATCCTTCTATCCATTATCGAGGTGAAGACTTAACGGGATTCGATGCCGTTATTCCCCGGATTGGCGCTTCAGTCACTTTCTACGGAACTGCGGTATTAAGGCAGTTTGAAATGATGAATGTTTTTCCTTTGAACGAGTCGGTGGCCATCTCGCGGTCGCGCGATAAATTAAGATCAACCCAGTTACTTGCCAGAAAAGGTATCGGCCTGCCGGTAACCGGCTTTGCCAATAATCCCGATGATATTGAGGATTTGATTGCTCAAGTCGGCGGCGCTCCGCTGGTGATTAAACTGCTGGAAGGCACGCAAGGCATTGGCGTGGTCCTGGCGGAAACCCATAACGCCGCAGAGAGCGTTATTCAGGCTTTCATGGGACTCAAAGCCAACATCATGGTGCAGGAGTTTATCAAGGAAGCCGGCGGCAGTGACATCCGCTGCTTTGTGGTGGACGGCAAAGTCGTTGCCGCGATGAAACGCCAGGCAACGGCCGGTGAGTTTCGTTCAAATTTACATCGCGGCGGTTCTGCAACTTTAGTGCGATTAACGCCAGAAGAACGTTCTACCGCAGTGCGAGCTGCAAAAATCATGGGACTGAACGTATGCGGCGTCGATATGCTGCGCTCCAATCACGGCCCGGTCATTATGGAGGTTAACTCATCGCCCGGATTGGAAGGCATCGAAGCTGCCAGCGGCAAGGATATTGCGGATTTAATCATCCAGTTTATTGAAAAACGCTTTGAGACACTGGAAATCTGTAAAGACAGATCGCCTACCAGCACCAACACCAGAACCCGTACTCGCGGTAAAGGTTAACCGTGCAACCGGTTTTCAAGGCGCGTAGACTACCCATTCAACCATCTTAAGCGGGCAGAGCATGTCGGATTTTAAAAAGTATCATTGTTTGGAATGTGAGCACATCTATGATGAAGCCAAAGGCGACCCTGATAGCGGTATTGCGCCGGGAACCCGCTGGGCGAACATCCCCGATAGCTGGGATTGCCCGATATGCGGCGCTCCAAAAAGCTTTTTTAAGTTGGTGGAATAATCGAGTGCTTTGGGATTAGGGCATTAAAAATGAAACTTAACTTTCTTCCGGCAATTACTCCCGGCAATTGCTCCATGCAATCGCCGACAATTCCCCTATTCGACAAATCAGTCAAACCACTCATTTTGGCGCTGCTGCTTTTTTGTCCCTTATCCGCATTCGCTGCCAACACTTGGAGCTATCACCAGGAAAGCGACCGGCTAAGTAATCGAACCTTTAGCTTCGCCCAATCACCTTTGCCGCCTCGCGGTCTTTACGACAACCTCAGACTGGACATTATCTGCAAGGACAATACCTTACAAGTGGCTGTTGAGGCCGACAGCTTAATTGCCTCGCAAGGTAGCGCCTTTGGTTTTGAATACCAAATCGACAAGAATCCCCCCGTTACACTTCAAATGAAGACCTTTAAGGACACCAAGCGTAGAGGCTATACCGAAGAATCGGCCAAACGCATCGTCGATGACCTATTGACCGGGCAGTCCATTTTTATCCGCATCAACACCATGATACGCACGGTCTTGTCCGCCGCAATGCCGTTAGAAAATGCCGCCGAACCCATTAAACACGTCGTTACCGATTGCGGCCTTAACTTATCCGATAACGCTGCCGGTGAATCCGCCTACAGCCTAACCGAATTTGAACAAGCATTTGGCAAACTGCCTTCAGAGCAGCAACAGCAAGTATTGAATAAAATAAAAAAAATCATCATGGAAACACAAAAGGCTCTTTTGATAGAGAAATGAGTATAATTACCGACATTCTCGAACGCTGAGCTGAACTGGCCGGAAACATCGCAATGAAATCACAACCTATTTTTGATTACCCTCTATTTGCACTTGGATTTAGAGCTTTTTTTGCGTTGGCAGGCCTCGCGGCGTTGATCCTGATTATGTTTTGGAATGCCATATTCAACGGCACGTTAACGTCGGAACATTATTATCCCAATAACTACTGGCATGCGCACGAAATGCTGCTGGGCTATGCCGTAGCCGTCATTGCAGGTTTTTTATTAACAGCGGTTAAAAACTGGACCGGCAAACCGACCTTAACCGGCGACCAATTGGCAAGTCTGTGCCTGTTATGGCTTTATGGACGCATCCTGCCGTTTTATGCAGGCCTGTTGCCTGACGCCTTGATTGCACTGGTGGATTTTGCATTTTTGCCCGCCCTGGCTTATCAAGTCAGCAAACCGATCATTGAGGCCAAACAGTATAGAAATCTATTTTTTATAGGGCTGATAATGTTATTGGCCTTAGGTAACGGCTTGATCCATGCCCAAATGCTGGGCCTGCAAGAAAACACTGCAACAATAGGAATTCAGCTGGTCGTTGCGACTATCATTATTTTGATTTTGATTATCGCCGGGCGGGTATTTCCTTTTTTTACCGAGCGCGGCATACCCGGAACGCTGATCATCAGAAATCCGTTGCTGGATAGCCTGTCTGTAGCTTCAGCCGTTATCGTATTTGCCCTGCAAATATTCGGTATTTCAGGAACCTTACTGGCCTTGGCGGCGATTGTTGCCGTTGCCGTTAACGTCGCCAGACTATCCGGCTGGTATGTGCAACGCGTCATGTACGTACCCTTGTTATGGGTGCTTTATGCCGGTTACGGCTGGATCATTCTGGGTTTTATGTTGACGGTATTATCGGCCTATTCCGTAGTGCTGCCGTCATTGGCGCTGCATGCTTTTACGCTGGGAGGTATCGGCGTATTAACACTGGGTATGATGGCGCGGGTGTCGTTAGGCCATACCGGTCGGGCGATGAAGGCTTCCAATGCGATAGCTATCGCGTTTGTGTTGATTAATGTCGCCGCATTGTTTCGGGTTTTATTGCCGATAGCGATGCCGCATTGGTACGAAAATTTAATCTACATATCGACACTTTCCTGGCTGGCGGCATTCTCCTTGTTCGTCTTTGTCTATGCCCCCATATTAAGCAGCGCCAGAATTGACGGTCAGGATGGTTAATGCTTGCCAAACTAGACGGCATTGTTGAACTGATAACCAGTTCGCTGGTTTTGTTTTCCAGTATCGGTATTTTTGTACTGACCTTGAATGCCCGTTATACCCATGCCATCGGGCGGGTAAGAGACATTTACACCGAGCTAAAAACCAGCAATGAAGCAGAAAAACTGGAAATAGAACTCAACACCATGGTGTACCGGTGCCATGTGCTCAAATGGAGTTTCGGACTACTGCTGTGCAGTGCGATCAGCAGCGGCGTGTTTATGCTCGGCTCAATAGCTTTGCGGTTTACCGATCAAATCAACGCTGAAGTTTTGATCTTGTTTGTCGTGTTCAGCGTGTTATTTATTTTCAGCTCAATGGTTTGTTTGTTTATCGACGTGCTAACTTCTTTAAGGGCGACTATGATCCATATTGAGAGAGTGAAATAACAGAACAAACAAATCTTGTGTTAAAAATCTTATAGAGGCTAAATTTATGACAACTAATCTTGCTATTGATGATGATTTAATTAATGAGGCGTTAACACTAAGACACTTTAAAACCAAGGAAGATACGGTTGTTACGGCGTTAAGAGAGTTTATTAATCACCGTAAGCAAGCGGAAATTATCGATCTGTTCGGCAAATTCGACCCTGACCCTGATTACGATGACAAGCAAGGGCGACATTCTTGAAAGTATTGGTCGATACCTGCATCTGGTCACACGCGCTCCGTTCTAAAAAACCGGAGTTTGAATCGCAGGTAAAGAGTCTGGAAACACTCATAGCCGACCGGCGCGTGTTGATTATTGGTGCTATTCGACAAGAGATTTTATCCGGCTACAGCGATTTGAATAAATTCGAACTGCTAAAAACAAAACTGAGTTCCGTTGGCTGAGTTGAATACAATGAAACCCAGTACGACGGTCATAAATCCGGGTTTCGCGTCGCCTAAAGCGCCTACTTTTGGTGCTCTCGGCAATTGCCCCTGTATTGCTCTAGCTCCTGCATTCCCCACAGGGATGTGGGGAATGCAGATATTGCAGAAGCAATATATCTGTCCATGCAGTCGTACCCATCGAGGCTCTGTCACGTGCAATCAATGATCACCACGATTGATATTGTGTTGATGCTCAATACCTTCGGTTAAATTATAACCTTCGTAATTGAATAGATCATTGGTAAAAAACAAACGCATATCTATAATCCAAGCAATTTTTCTTTGCTGATTGTTTTCTATAATAATGCTTGAAAGCTTCTGATTGTTATCAATAATCTGAACCACAATTGTTTTTGGGTTCATAGGGTCTTCTTTTAACGCACCTGACACGATACGCTGAGCAGATTCCATTGTCAGCACTTGATGCGTAATAAGTTGCTCAGCGTTTTTATCATCTTTAAGTGACTGCGCGTTAAAATAACCAATATCATAGACGACCTTAAATAACAGACCAATGATAATCACGACTGCATAAACAGAGAGGCCGATTTTTAATCGCCTTCTAATACGAGGATTTGATAGTTTTTTTATAATAACGGAAATTTTCATACTCATTTTTATTGCGGTTCCATGGCTTTATTTGTCATGGTGGACTCAACTCTGAAAAGCTTGCTCTCAATGACCGGTTTTGGCCGAAAACTGATATTCAGTTTCAACTAAAAAACCAGTACACTCTTGTAGGGGTTTAGAAATAACAGCTGCTACCTTGTTTTAGATTTTTCTTGCAATAAAGCCAATAATCGCTCAGAAAAACCCTCTTCAGGAACAGCTTTTACCGGGATAAACCAATGCTGCTCACCTGCAAAGCTCATGCATTTGACTGCGTCCTTCTCGGTCATCAATACCGGTTCGGGGCCTGGGAACGAGATGTCGTCAGGCTGAAATTTATAATGATCCGGAAAGCTGCTCGTTTTACAGCTCAAACCTGCCGACTCCAACAGCTTAAAAAATCGGTCAGGGTTACCTATTCCGGCCAACGCATGACAACCGGTTGCGCTAAATTCCCGCAACGGTTTGTGTTGCCCGGTGACCAAATTGATAGCGGTATTTCCGGTGATTTCCATAGAAAACTCGTTATCTTCCGTTTTCTCTCCGTTCACGACGATAAAATCGACGCTCTGCAAACGTTCTATCGGTTCGCGCAGCGGCCCTGCCGGTAGGCAATAACCGTTGCCAAAGCGCCTTTCCCCGTCGATCACGGCAACCTCAACATCTCTGTTCAGCGCGTAATGTTGCAGGCCGTCGTCGGATAAAATGACATTGCAGTCTGATTTTTCAAGCAGCAGTTTGGCGGCATCTATCCGTATCGGGCTTACGGCCATTGGGCAACCTGTTTGCTTGGCTATCAACAAGGCTTCATCACCGACCTGTTCCGCCGTGCTGCCTGCATCTACCCATTGCGGCCATGTTTCAGCTTGTCCGCCGTAACCTCTGCTGATAATGCCGGGCTTAAAACCCTCACTTTCAAGCAACTCGGCCAACCAGATAATCAACGGCGTTTTGCCGGTGCCGCCCACGGTAATATTGCCTATCACGATAACCGGAACCGGCAGGGTGTGCTTTTTTAACACGCCGATACGGTATAAAAATTTCCTGGACTTAACGAAATCGCTGAATAAAAAACCCAATGGCATCAAGAACACGCCGATAAACGGGTCTTTATACCAAATGTCCACCAGCCATCGGGATAAGGTTTTTTTCATGGTTATTCGGTCGGATGCAATGTTGCAAAAGTAATATGACTGAATCCCACTTGACCGGCAATATCCAGCGCAGTCATGACCGCTTTGTTGGGCGTTTTGTCATCGGCATTGATGATAAAAGGGACATCCTTTGAATTCTCCGCGAGTTTACTCAATTCCTGTTTCAAGCCTGCCCGGCTTTGATCGATTAGTTGATGAGACAAGCCGTCATCGCCGACCAGAGAGTAAATACCGTCTGCATCAATCATCAGGGAGACCGTCTTGGAATGCTCCTCGGCCGCCGATCCTTCCGCTTCGGGAAGCTTGATATTGACTTCCGTATGTTGATTAAAGGATGTGGAAACCATGAAAAAAAGCAACAACACAAAAAGCACGTCGATCATTGAGATCAACGTAATATCGACATTTTCCCTTTTTTTACGCTGAAACTTCATCAGGACTCTTTCCGGTCTTCATGCAAAATATCAACCAGTTTTAACGCTTCCTCTTCCATGGTGACTACATATTCGTCGACCAATCTTTCAAAATAGCGATGAAAAACCAAACTGGGGATAGCCACCGTCAAACCCGACGCCGTAGTAATCAGCGCGACCGAAATACCGCCGGCCAAAACGGCGGGATTGCCTGAGCCATGCTGCAAAAGCGAGGCAAAAATATCAATCATGCCGAATACGGTACCCAATAAACCCAGTAACGGGCTGACTGCGGCAATCGTACCCAGAGTGTTAAGAAAACGTTCCAGATCATGCACGACCCTGCGACCGGCTTCTTCAATGCATTCCTTCATGAATTTCCTGCCGTGATGACTATTGGCAAGACCTGCGGCCAAAATACAGCCGAGCGGCGAGCTGCTTCTCAAGTGCCGCAAGGTAACATCATCCAGCTTTTTTTCGCGGGATAACCGCCATACCTGCGCGACAAGCTCAGGCGGCAAAATCTTCTTTCTTCGTAAGGACCAAAAACGTTCCGCGATAATGCCCATGGCACCAATGGAACTCAGTATGATCGGCAACATCATCCAGCCGCCGCTTTTTATGATTTCAAACACATTATTTCCCAAGAAAATTGCAGGTGGGTTAGACACAACCCGATACTTTGCTGTTTGCACATCATTGTTCGCTTTTAAACAGGGGAAGAAGCTGACTTTATGACGTGCGTTGGATATATTTTAACTCAAGACAGCGCTATTTTGAGAACTTTCCCGCCCCACCCAGATATAGGCAATAACAAAAGCAACACTACAAAATACTGCCGCCATTGAATAGACGAACTCCGCGCCCAACGACTCCCAATAATAACCGCTATAGTAACTGCCCAGCATGCCTCCCAAGCCGAAAGTCAAGCTGGTGTATAGCGCTTGACCTTTGCCCTGATGCCGGTCGCCAAAATACAGATGAACCAAATGAATGGCGGCAACATGAGCGCCCGCAAAGGTTGCCGCGTGTAATAATTGAGCAAAAAGCAGTAGCCAGAAATAGTCGACACACCAGGCGATCATCAGCCAACGAACAACCGACAGCAGAATACTGGACAATAAAATCGTTCTTAGGGAAAAACGCTTCAACACACGGCGCATGTAGATGAATAAAACGATCTCGGCAAATACGGCCAGCGCCCACAAAAATCCGGTCAGGCTTGCCGTGTATTGATAATGCTTAAGATAGATCGAGTAAAAAACGTAGTAAGGCGCGTGCGCAAGCTGTAACAGCATATAAACGACCAAAAAAGCCCACAGCTCCGGTCTTTTCATGATTTGCATCATGCCAACGGCGGCAACATGATGGGAGGCTTGTATGGTCGGCGTCATTAGGCTGACCCCCCAGATTAGCGTCATCAATAGGGCAATCGCCATAGGGATAATCTGCGCGGACTGATAATCCAGCAACCGCCCTACGCCCAGCACCGCAACAATAAAACCGATAGATCCCCATAGTCTTATTTGACTGTAACGATGCGCTTCATTTTTTAAATGGTACAAGGTTACCGCTTCAAATTGCGGCAAAGCGGCATTCCAAAAAAAACTAAAGCCAATCGTTATCCAGGCAACCCAGAAATAGCCATGGACATATAAAAAACCGGCAAATAATAAAGCGGTTAAAAATGCGGCGATGCGAATAATGCGCAAATTCTTTCCGGTACGATCGGCAATCCAGCCCCATAAAATGGGAGCAATAATTCTTGTGCCGCTTAGCATTGCGGAAAGCTCGCCGATTTCAACGGGATTAAAGCCGCTTTCTTTTAAATAGAGGCCCCAATAAGGGATAAAAACGCCTACTGTTGCAAAATAAAAGAAGTAAAAGCCTGACAGTCGCCAGTATGGAATAGACATTGAATTATTCATTTTCGCTAGTTCCCACGCGTTACGCTCGTCTTTATATACAAGTTCCCACGTAACTCGTCATACCAGCCGGGAAGCAAGTATCCAGTGCCCTGAATGACGAGCTTAAATACGTCCATGTAATCTGGATTCCGGCAATCCCTACCGGAATGACGGTCTTCCCATAGACTTGTATATAACGACGAGCGCGTTGCGTGAAAATGCCTTGGTGGACGCGTTGGGTCCCATGTTTTTGCCATCTGCGTTTCGGATATTTGTGTTATTCGCGGCGTAGCGCGTCACTGCCATTAAGCTAAGGAAAAAATCTCCCTCTCCTGTTGGAGAGGGTCGGGGTGAGGAGAATAAAAACAAGTAAATACTTTATTTGATCCCCTCATCCTAACCTTCTCCCGGTGGGAGAAGGGACTGGTCTCTTAATTTAATGGCAGTAACGCAGGGCGTGGGAGTGAAATAATATACTTATCTTAAAACAGGCAATCCCGATTGCACATTGATGTTTTGCGCCCGATGACGCAACAAATGATCCATGATCACTATCGCCATCATCGCTTCGGCAATCGGCGTTGCGCGTATGCCTACGCAGGGATCGTGACGACCTTCGGTGACCACATCAATAGCCTCGCCTTGCAGGTTGATGCTTCTGCCCGGCAGGCGCAGGCTGGAAGTTGGTTTTAAAGCGATACTGGCAGTGATATGTTGACCGCTGGAAATGCCGCCCAAAATACCGCCGGCATGATTGCTTAAAAAACCGTCCGGGGTGATTTCATCGCGAAACTGGGTACCTTTGCTGTTGACGCAATCAAAACCGTCGCCGATTTCCACGCCTTTTACCGCATTAATGCTCATCAAAGCATGAGCCAAGTCAGCATCAAGACGATCAAAAACAGGCTCGCCCAACCCCGGCGGAACATTCGTTGCCACGACTTCAATTCTCGCGCCGATGGATTCGCCTTCCTTGCGCAACGCATCCATATAAGCCTCCATTTCAGCCACTTTATCCGCATCCGGGCAGAAAAAAGGATTGCTGTCGATAATCGTCCAATCGACTTTCTCGATTTTTATCGGACCCAGCTGCGATAGGTAACCGCGTATTTCTATGCCCGCCTGTTCCTTGAGGTATTTTTTGGCGATGCCGCCCGCCGCAACACGCATGGCCGTTTCACGGGCCGATGAACGCCCTCCGCCGCGATAATCCCTGATACCGTATTTGTGCTGATAGGTATAGTCCGCATGGCCGGGCCTGAAGGTATCGGCGATCTTGGAATAATCCTTGGAGCGTTGATCGGTATTTTCAATTAACAGCCCAATCGACGTACCGGTGGTTTTGCCTTCAAACACGCCGGACAGGATTTTGACTTCATCGGCTTCACGCCGCTGGGTGGTGTGCCGTGAGGTGCCGGGCTTTCTGCGATCCAGGTCTTCCTGCAAGTCGGCTTCGCTCAAGGCCATGCCCGGAGGACAGCCGTCAACGATGCAACCTATAGCCGGGCCGTGACTTTCGCCAAACGAGGTGACGGTAAATAATTTTCCTATTGAATTTCCAGACATATCTAATCTAAAGCCGCTAAAAATAATTCGTTATATTGACTGACCTGTTCGGCCGTCAGCAAAAATACGCCATCGCCGCCGCGCTCAAAACTCAGCCAGTAAAAAGGCACATCGGGGAAAGCGTTCTGCAACGTTTCGGCGCTGCTGCCAACTTCCACAACCAGAATCCCCTGCTCTGCCAGATATTGGTCGGCATCGACCAGAATGCGCAAAACAATGTCCAGCCCAGTGTGTCCGCCTTTAAAGCCCATATCAGGCTCGGCGCGAAATTCTGCGGGTAATTGTTCCCATTCTTCAAGACACACGTAAGGGGGATTGCTGACGACGATGTCGTAGCGCGTATCGGGCAGTTCTTTAAACAAATCCGACTGGTAAAGCGTCACCGCGTCGGCCAGTTGATGCTTGGCGACATTCAGCTCCGCCACGGCCAGCGCATCCGCCGATAGATCCACCGCATCGACGTAAGCGTCGGCAAAGGCATAAGCGCAGGCTATGGCGATGCAAGCGCTGCCGGTACACAAATCCAGAATGCGGACGACCTGCTCTTCATCGACCCAAGGCGCAAAACGCTGTTCGATTAATTCGGCAATAGGCGATCTCGGTACCAGCACCCGCTCGTCAACATAAAATGACAAGCCCGCAAAAATGGCTTCATGGGTCAAATAAGCGGCCGGTATGCGTTCGTTGATGCGTCTGTCGATCATATCGATCACGGCCTGGCGTTCAGTCAGCGTTAAAACGCTTTGCAGATACGCATCGGCCAGATTATAGGGCTGATGAATGGTGTGTAAAACCAGGGCCGCCGCTTCATCCAGCGCAGTTGTAGTCCCATGACCGAAACTCACTTTGGCCTCGGTAAAACGGCTGGCGGCCCAGCGAATGTAGTCGCGAATGGTTGATAAAGTTGTTAAAACTTCAGATGGCGTTGTTTTCATTGCTGTACAAAGTAAGATAGCGGTAATACGGTTCGACGAATAGACGGATTTTAAACTAAACTTTGCGAGCTTGTTTGAATATTAAGTAGACACAACATGGGCCAAACCAACAACAACCTCAACGATGTCACCGCAAGTTTGGCTAAAAACAAACTTTTAACGGACTGTTATCGGCATATGCAATCCGATGACCTGATGCTGCCGACCATCCCGGATGTCGCTTTTAAAATTCGCCGCGCCATTAATGATGATAAATCCAGCACCTCTTCAATAGCCCGCATAGTCCAAATTGATCCGTCAATCACCGCCAGACTGATACAAATCGCCAACAGCCCTTTATATAGGGGGCGAAAAAAAATTGAAAGTTGCCCCGAAGCGCTAACCCGATTGGGATTGAAAACAGCCCAGGACATTATCACTGCGTTTGCGATGAAATCGGTATTTAACGCCAAGTCCCACGTTATCCGTCAAAAAATGGCCGAGTTATGGGCGCACAGCAGTTACATTGCCTCCATCAGCGCCGTTTTTGCCCATAAAATTCCCGGATTCGACCCGGACCGGGCCATGCTGGCCGGATTGATTCATGATATTGGCATCGTACCCATTTTGACTTATGCCGATAACCACCCCGATATTCTTGCTAATCCAAAAGACCTTGTAGAAACGGTCAAGGAGCTACGAGCAGACATTGGCGTGCAAATCATTCGTCACTGGGATTTTCCTGAGGATTTTGAAGAGGTGGTGATTAATGCCGAAAATTGGTTTCGCAATAACAATAACCCGGCCAATTACTCAGACATCGTGATGATTTCACAGTTGCACAGTTTTATCGGGAAAGTTGATATAAAAAAAATACCCAAAATAGATGACCTGCCTGCTTATAAAAAGCTGGCCGGACATTTGGATGCAAACGACAGCATCAATATACTGGATACTGCCAAAGATGAAATCGAGCACATTCGGCAAATGCTGGCTTAATGGACATTAACTCGCTAATAAACACCCAGCCCCTGTCAGCTCCTGGCAGGCTGTTGGAAAACACCTTAAACCTGAAAGTCGGGCAACAGCTTGACGTAAAAGTGATCAACGCCGAGATACAAGCGGCAAAAAATGCGATTACCTTGTCATTGGGCGGCAAGGACGTCAGCGTACAAAGCAACCAGCCGATTACGTTAAGCCCTGGGCAGGATTTGAAAATCCAGGTGACTCAAATAGCGCCTTCCATCGAATTTAAGGTTCTCGATCCGTTACCCGAACTAAAAAACCAAGCCATTGAATTGCGCTTAAAGTTAATACCGACTGCCGGGGATGGTGGGAGTACCGCAAGCGGTAGGGAACCGATGCGGCCGACTGCAAAAGATGTCGCAACCGGTCGACTGACAATCACCGAGAAACAGGATAACGCCGTCTCCCCATCGTCCGTAAAGCAGCTTTTGGACGCAAAGATAATCAGCCTCATCGGCAATAAAATTCAACTACAGGTTTTTAACCCATCGCCAGCGAATACCGGCAATAAACAAGTTGCTGTTATCACTATTGATCGAGCTCAACTGACCAATGCGCCTTCGGATTTAAAAATCGGGCAAAGCCTGAACCTGGAAATCGTCAAAACAGGAACCACGCCGGAATTTAAGATTATTCCTGCCGCCAATAATATTCCCGAGGCCAAGGTAGCCGAATTTATAAAACAGTTTCTACCGCGACATGAAGCGTCGCCGATCTTTTTAAATCAGTTAATAAAAGATTTGCCGCAACTGCTAAAAAATGAAAGCGTTCCTCAAACCCTAAAAGATATTGCCGCAAAAATAGTGCAAAACCTGCCGCCAAAAGAGCAGTTGGTCACCAGTCAGGGGCTTAAGCTGGCAATTGCCAATTCGGGGCTGTTCCTTGAGGCCAAGTTACCGTCTGCACTGGTCCAAGCTGAATTAATTAAAGCATTACCGCAGCTGATAAAAAATGAAAGCGTACCCCAATCATTACAGCGCATTGCCGCTGAAATATTACAGAACCTGACGCAAAAACAGCCATTGCTTAACAACCCCGTTCTTCAGCAACTAGCCACTAATACAACGCCTATTGCCGAAATCGAACTAGCCACTTTAAAGTTAAACCTGCCCCTCACCGTAGAGGGCGAAAGCGGTACCGCCAAAACAAACGCTTTGGGCGCCGAGGATTTTAAAGCCAATTTGCTTAAATTTATTCACGCCTTAAAACAGGAACTGGCTACCCAAGGCGAGCAGCCATTAAATAAAACCGATATTGACCTGCTTAAAAACCTGCAAAATAAGACCGAAAACACCGTTGCCAAGCTAGTGCTGGATCAATTGATGTCCTTGCCCAAGGAAGACAGCCCAAAGCAACTATGGGTCATCGACATTCCCTTCATTGATCGGCAACAGGCCGAAACGGTCAAGATTGAAATACAGCGCGACAAGGAAAACAAAAAGCAATCCGGCAGCGGCGACTGGTCGGTTAATATCACCATTACGCCGCCGGAACTGGGTACCATTCAGTGCATGGTTTCCTATCGAAATGATGCTATCAATACCTTTTTCAAAAGCCAAAACACGCAAACGACAGAACTTATCAAACACAACCTTGATTATTTGAAAAACCAGCTTGAAGAATCAGGATTAAAAACGGGGCACATGGACGCCCACGACGGCGCTCAAAAAACGCAAGCGGCGCATCCGCATCAACTGACCGGGAAAAAACTGTTTGATGATAATGCGTAGGTATGTTGGTTTACGGTTTTATCGTTAACCAACATCGTAACCCAAAAAGTTGATTGTCAAATAGCAGGCAAGCCAACTGCCATCATAGCTGCGATTCAGCTTCGGCAGCTTTCGACCCATTGCGGTCTATCGCTCCATCTGATTCAATGGCAGCAATTTGATCATTACCGGCCATTATTACTTATCACCGATGATATATGGAAAGTAAAATCACATGCGGATCAATAAATTATCGTGTAGAAGAGCATTCGCCGGTAGATATACGGTTAACTATCTAATTCCTTGTTAGACAATAAAATGGAAAGTATCGGATTTTTCGCCCATGGTTTTGTAATTCTGGACTTGGTTCCTGAAACCGAGCTGCAGACGGGCAGACGTATAGAAGAAAGCCTATTGGACAGTATAAGCGCCGAAAATTCTGAGCTGTTTTGCGAAAGATACAAATGCGTGTCACGAAGTGACTTGATTGGCGTACTTGGTAAAGTAAAAGAGCGGGTAAAAGAAAAAGGCGAAATTTCGTATATTCATATTGAGGGCCATAGCTCTAAAGAATATTTGGGTCTGCCTGACGGTTCAGCCATAGCCTGGAATACAGTATTTGAATATTTTCGTGAAATAAATATCCTGTGCGCGAACAATCTGTTTTTTTCTAGTGGAGCTTGCGAATCAGCCTATGCATTCAAAGCCGCAAGAATCACAGAGCCATCTCCAATCTTCGGTATGTTGGCGCCAGAGAAAAAAGTAGAGGCCGGTGGCGTATCTGATGGCTATATTGCTTTTTACAAGAGCTTGATTCGCAATGAAAGCTTGAATGATGCATTCAATGCATTTGCAGATGCAACTAATGCTAAACAGTATGCGCTGATATTTTCTCAGCTACTATTCAAAAAGGCGGCATATAAATACATTAAGCAGCATTGCATAGGCAAGGGGCGAAGAGAACGACTAGAAGAAGTTCTTACGCAAGCAATGAGTTTAGTTGACCTTCCAATCAAGAAGGCCAGAAAGTTATTGAAAAAAGAGCTGAGTAAACCTCAGGCCAGAAGCTTAAAGAACTTTCATGATGTTTTTATGATGATCGACAGGTACCCGAACAATAGCAACCGATTTGAGTTTGATGCAGTAAGATTTGAACAGCAAGTTAAGAGAGGAGAGTTGGAAATTGTCTAACAACAGCATCAACAAGGACGTTAAAAAGCTACGTTCGCTATTGCTCACTCCACTTTTTGTCGCCTGTTATACTGGGCGTTAGCCATGAAAGGCAAATGAATATTTCAATAGAAAATATAGAGTTCCAATTTGGCTCATATAGTCCGAACACAGACGGACTATATGATCTCTACCTAATTCATCGAAAAAAAGTAGAAGCTGGGATATTGTCACTACATCCTCATCGCTGGGTCCCTAAAGACGCTCTTTCTTGGTTACTGATGCAGACAGATTTACTCAATGATAAAGAGCCGTGTTACATAATAGTGGGCGGCAAAACGGTAGATCATCGAAACAAGCTATCGTCATTAAATCTTTTGCATAGAAATCGAAAAAGAAGCAACTATTATTTTTCGACGAAAAATATTGCAATAAAGTATGGTCAATATCCGCTTAACCTAATAAACGTTGAGCTGGCAATTCAAGACAGGATGTGGGAAGAAAATACAAACCTACAATTGGAAGTATTAACGAATGTTGGCCGCATAGATTGCCTAACAGATAGAGAGCTAATTGAGATAAAGCGAGCATCTTCCTGGAAGCATGGCCTTGGGCAACTTATGGCATATTCGCAAGAATACCGGAATCACAAGAAAATATTGCATTTGTTTGATAACCGAAATAGAGACAATCTGTTATCAAAGATAGTGCCTGTCTGCCAAACATTAGAGGTTGAGGTGCGTTTTGAGCGTATTGGCTAACAAGGCGCTACACTCGAACTGCCAAAGCGGCGCGGCTTCTGCTCCGCTACAGTCCTTCTCTTTGGCAGCCGGTGAGCTTTGTCGTTAAACGGCTGCTTTCGGTTTTACTACTACCATACGCTAAAATCTTTGAATGTCGTGTAATGGCCGGACTGTGTCATTCGCGAACGCCCAAGTTCTCCCTGTCAGTTGAATATATTTGGAACCGTAAAGCCTATCGGATCGGGATTGGCGCAACCCCGATCCGATCAATTCTACAATTCCCGAGTCGCACTGAATTTAATATCCGGCCAGCGCTCTTCGGTCAGCTGCAGGTTGACCCGACTGTTGGCGACATAAACCAGGTAACCGCCGCCATCTTCGGCCAGATTGTCGAATGCTTTGTTTCTGAACTCTTCCAGTTTGGCCGGTTTGTCTGAACTAACCCAACGCACCGCTGAGATGGGGATGGCGTCATAAACGCATTCAACATTGTATTCACTTTTAAGCCTGAATGCGGTCACGTCAAACTGCAAGACACCGACCGCGCCCAGAATCAGGTCATTATTTTTTAACGGTCTGAACAACTGGGTCGCGCCTTCTTCGGTCAACTGCACCAGTCCTTTTTGCAGGGCTTTGGCTCTTAACGGATCTTTTAACACCACGCGGCGGAATAGTTCCGGCGCGAAATAAGGAATGCCGCCGTATTTAAGCGTTTCACCCTGGGTAAAGGTATCGCCGACCTGAATGGTGCCGTGGTTATGCAAACCGATGATGTCGCCGGGGTACGCTTCTTCGACGCTTTTCCGGCTGTCGGCCTGGAAGGTAATGGCGTTGGCAACCTGGATATTTTTACCGATACGCACATGATGAACTTTCATGCCCTTGTCGAATTTACCGGAACACACTCTTAAAAAGGCAATCCGGTCTCTGTGAGACGGGTCCATGTTGGCCTGGACTTTAAACACAAAGCCGCTAAATGCCGGTTCATCCGGTAACACCGTGCGCTGCTCTGCCTCTCGGGGTCTGGGCGACGGCGCATATTCAGCGAACGCATCCAGCAATTCGATAATCCCGAAATTGTTGATGGCCGAGCCGAAAAATACCGGCGTCAGCTTGCCCGCCAGATAGTCTTCAAGATCGAACTCATGGCTTGCGCCTTTGACCAAATCGATTTCATCCCTGAGTTCCTGGGCTTGGTCGTCCAGCAGTTCGTCCAGCTTCGGGTTATCCAGGCCTTTGATGATTTCAGCCTGGGCAATCTTGCCGCCATGCTGGGCGCTGAACAGGTGGATTTCATCCTTATACAGATGGTAAACCCCCTTAAAACGTTTGCCCATGCCGATAGGCCAGGTCATCGGCGCGCATTTGATGTTCAGGATATTCTCGACCTCGTCCATCAATTCGATAGGTTCGCGCCCTTCCCTGTCCAGTTTGTTGATAAAGGTCAGAATCGGCGTGGTACGCAAGCGGCACACTTCCATCAGGTTGATGGTGCGGTCTTCAACACCTTTGGCAACGTCGATTACCATGAGTGCCGAATCAACCGCAGTCAAGGTGCGGTAGGTATCCTCGGAAAAATCCTCATGGCCTGGGGTATCGAGCAGGTTAATAATGCAGTCTTTATGCTCGAACTGCATCACTGAGGTGGTTACCGAAATGCCCCGCTCCTTTTCCATTTCCATCCAGTCGGAAGTCGCATGACGCGCCGCTTTTCGGCCTTTTACCGAACCTGCCAGCTGAATCGCGCCTCCGAACAGCAATAGTTTTTCGGTGATGGTGGTTTTACCCGCATCAGGGTGGGAAATAATGGCAAAGGTTCTACGACGCTTGGTTTCGGAGCTTATTTCAGTAATCGACATGTTTTATGCAAAAAATAGGTACGCACACGGTACACAACAAAAAGAGTGCCCATTTGTTAATGGGGGACGAATGGATGATTGAAGGCTTCCCTTGTAATGATGTAAAAAATCCTGTTGGTGAATGGTGTTACCGGTAAATCTAAAGTCCTCTTTTGAAAATACCAGGGTAGCTTCAGCTGATTGATTTTACCTAATTCGCATAAAATAAGTAAGTCTCGGTCTCTTTACAATACAGGATGAGTCCGGTTCAAGCGAAAAAACGGATTCAGTTTGAAGAATTTACCCTTAACGGCGGTTTTGTCGAGCGTTTCAAACGGGTGCCGACGGTATCTTTTGGATGCGCTGTTCAACGATCCGGATTTTCACGCCGTCAACCGACAGTTTTTCGGCAACCCTAATACAACACAGCGCTGACAGATAAAGCATCGCTTCCGCTAAAAGGCTTTTCCCAAGGTTACATGTACTCTGCCGACGAAGCTAATGAGAATGGCGGTCGGGTTATCAATTGCCATAGACGGCCCGGTTGCCGGATATTCTTCTCTCAGCGAGATTAGACTCTTTTTCTATAGACAAGCTCAAGATCGATCAATCATTTGTCGGCGATTTATCTCAAGGGCGACGGGAAAATAAAGCCATTATTCAAGCAATTATCCAGCTGAGACGAACATTAAGCATTCAAGGCCCGCTTCAACAACTCGATGCTTAGCCCAATATCGGCAATAAGTTGAATAATAGCTTCACCTGATAAGTAATAACGCTTATTGATTAAATAAGCGGCATTCCCTATCCTATAAACACGTGTACAGCACTAAAATAATGCCATTGTCTTGTAAATAAAAAGAGTCTAATATCCGCAGAAATTTTGGGTTGGGTTTCCTCCGGGCACGATTACATTGACAAGTAGGGCTAATTTACCGCTTCCTTGCATTATGAGTCCGACACCCTACCCAACATAATCATCAAGTGGAACGAGATATATGAATAACAACAAAGAAAATCGATTAGCCGGGCGCTATCCTACCTTTTGCACCGTTGAACTTGATTCAGGTACGGGTGTAACACGCAACCTGAGCACTACTGGAGTTTGCTTTACGACGGATAGTGCGCTTGAGCCGAATTTAATGCTGCGCTGCTTCATTCTCATGCAAAAAATGGGCAGGAATATAATCCGTGTTCGCTGTGAAGGCAGGGTGGTGCGCGCAGATAAATCAGGAGACGGCTGGGAGGTTGCCATTAACTTTACGACATTAGAATGGTAATTGCAGGAACTCTTGGGTGAAGCATGCTTAAAAAAGGTGGACATCAAGCTCGACGTAAACAGTTGCGAAATGTATTTTCAACGGGATGAAGTCATTACGTCACTGGCAATAATCAAGTATCGATGCGGCTGTCGTCCACCAAATCGGGTATCAATGAAATAATAGCGCTTTTGATAGCTGTCGCCGCAGTTCGCAGGGTTTGCTGTTCGCTGTCGTTCAGCTCAGGGTGCAAATGGCGGATAATGCCGCTACGCCCTACCACCACCGGAATGCTAAAGCAGTTATCCCGAATGCCCATCCAGTCGTCAAACCAGGTGGCAAGAGGCATGGTGCGGTATTCGTCGAAAACGACAGCTTCAATAACCATGCATGTTGCGGTGGCGATGGCATGATTGGTATAACCTTTGAGGCGGTAAACCTCAAAACCGGCTTCGGTAACCTGGGCGAATAACTGTCGATGAATGGGTGTGTCGCCGAGGGGTTCGCCTCCCGCTTCCGCGCTACTCAGTATCGGTAATTGGTTGGAGCCGTGCTCGCCCAGAATATAGGCGCGAAGATCGTCAGGATGAATATGCTCTTCCTGCGATAGCAAGGCACGAAATCGGGCGGAATCCACCAGCGTTCCGACGCCCATCACTCGATTGGCCGCAAAACCGGATAGTTTGCAGGCCGCATAAGTCATTACATCGACCGGATTGGTCACGATGACGAATACGGCATTGGGATTATTGGCGGCCAATACGGGAATCAGTTCCCTGAACAACGATGTGTTTTTTTCGCCCAACTGGAGACGGGAGGTCAAAACCTCCCCATCAGCCGCAACCGATGCCGTAACGACGACAATATCGGCATCCTTTACCTGCTCATTAGTAGACCCTTCGATGCGCATGGGCCGTGAGCAAAAAGCCAACGTGTGCTGCAAATCCAAAGCATCCCCTCTGGCTTTTTCATAGGTACGACCGGCAATCACCAGATGGTCGCAAACCTGTTTTATTACCAGGGCATAAGCAAGAGTGGAACCGACACGACCTGTTCCGATGATGGCAATTTTCATAAGCAGCTGACCGTAAATTTTTTAATAAGGCATTAAGGTATGTTGATTGTAAAGAGTTTTTATGACTTTACTTCAAACAAAACCAGTAATAATATTTTTGTCCGGTTTCGATTATCAACCCTAACAAAGCAACAACACAAACAAAATACGTGGTAATACTTATCAAGTAGTAAAAATTATTAGCCTGTAATAACACGATTTTTAAACCGATTATCAGGAATCAATACTGCTGACTTAAACTGTAATTAATTATCAGATAACCTTCTGTTTAAATTAATTAATTCTTCGGTACGTAGTATTACTAATACCGAGCACCGTGTAATAATCAACCTTGTATATCACGTAAATTCTGTGATAATGTTTATTGTAACGTGCTAATTTATTGTAACTTTTAATTTTTAAGACTTGTATTTTATTTTATCGTTTGTAAATAAATTATTTTTACTTTCCGTCCATTCAGACCCTGTGTCTGTTCACTTTAACGGATTTTACGAGGACTTATATGAATACAGATTTTCGGATTGGACTGATTAGTGATGACCCCTATCATTCGGGCTTATTAAAAGGGTATTGCCAGGCACATCGCTATAAGATTTTTGAAACAGCCGTCGACAAGGAATCAATTAATACAATGATTCAGATGCAGCCGAATATAATTGTTCTTGCTATTGGTTTGGCCCAAGATCGAGCCCAAAAAAATAACTTCGACTTGATTCGTCAAATAAGTATTAATCATCAAATTCCGGTATGTTATTTACGTGACGTTAATAACGCGGCCAATTCAGGAGAGGACCCGGCTTGCTGGGTTGACACAACTTTAGATGCCCCTCTTAATATCAACCAACTGAACGATTATCTGCACAGCAAATTCAAGCACCATCATCTTTTTATCCAGGAAAAAAGAAATCGTGAGAGGCGGACTGCTAATGATCGCAGGCTGTTAATGCTTAATCAGCAAAACAAGGTCCCCGGCAATAATCATCCCGCTAATAAAAACATGCCGCATAATGATGACACTGACTGCTTTACGGTCGAACCTTTTCAGATTGACCAACGATCAAAATCTGTCTTTTTTAACGGGAAGTTATTGAATTTAACACGTAAAGAATTCGAACTTTTCGAATTGCTGGCGAAGGATATTGACCGCGTATTTATGACCGACGAAATTATCAACCATCTCTGGCCTGATAATAACCGGGCAACCAAATCGGATCTTTATCAGTACATGCACCTATTAAGAAAAAAAATTGAAAATGACCCGAATAACCCGCAATGGATTTTGACTGTGAAAGGTTTTGGATACAAGCTGAATATGGCTGAACCTGCTAAAATGAATTAGCCGGGCATTTAGAGTTGGCTCCTCTTAAATAGCGGCAACACCCCACGATAATGCCTATTTTTTTACTGGAAGACTCTACAGCGAGGCTTTTGTGAGGACACTTTATTACAGTCACCCTGATTTCCTTTTTCATGAAACAGGCATTGGACACCCTGAATGCCCTGACCGGCTCAGAAGTATAGAAAAGGCATTATCAGCACCGGAGTTCTCAAATTTAATCCGGCAATCTCCGCCACTCGGTACGGAGCGGCAAATCAGGCTGATTCATCCCCAGTTCCATATTGACGCCATTCTTGAAGCCATCCCCGAACAAGGCGAACACTATTTGGATCATGATACGGTGCTGTCGCCCGGATCAAAACAAGCCGCTTTTCGCGCGGTTGGCGCTGTTTGCGATGCCGTTGATAAAGTCTTGACCGGCAAAGCGGACAATGCATTTTGCGCCGTACGCCCGCCGGGCCATCACGCAGAACCCCAACTGGCCATGGGATTTTGCCTGTTTAACAATATAGCGATTGCGGCTAATTATGCGCGTCAACAGTATCAACTGGAACGTATCGCCATTGTTGACTTTGATGTCCATCACGGTAACGGCACGCAGGCGGCTTTTTACAATCAGCCCAATGTGCTCTACGCGTCCAGTCATGAAATGCCGCATTATCCCGGCACCGGCCATCCCGCAGAAACGGGCGTCGGCAACATCATCAATGTGCCGCTGGCTGCGGGCGACTCCGGCATTGAGTTCAGGCAAAAATACACCCACATTATTTTGCCCGCACTGAAAATTTTCAAACCTGAGTTATTGCTGATTTCAGCCGGTTTCGATGCCCATAAAGATGATCCGTTAGCGTCCATCATGCTGGTTGAAGATGATTTTAAATGGGTTACTCAAGAACTAATGAGCGTTGCCGACCACTGCTGTAAAGGCCGGGTTATTTCGGCGTTGGAAGGCGGCTATAATCTCAAGGCGTTAGCGGCCAGTGTTGCCATTCATGTTAAGACACTAATGACTGATATTGAATAATCGACTGGATAAGTCTATGTCATTTCTGCTGCAAGTTTCGTAAAAACCTTACCCTTTTGACGCAACGTCAAAGACCGGTCATGGTTAACCCATTCACTTTAAAAAGCGTTCCAACTTAAATTGAATAAACGACAATCTATTTTTGCGTCGTTAACACACATGATCTATAGTTGAATAAACACTCCCTAAAACCGCAGTACTTAGTACATGACTACGCAAAAGATCATTACCCCGTTTGAAAAAATTGCCACTACAGGTAACGGACTTTCCGCCGATTTACAAAAAATCATTGGCCAAGTTGAAAAGTTAACTGACATCGGTATTGCGCTTTCCTCCGAAAAAGATACTGCGCAATTATTGGAAAAAATCCTGCTGGGAGCAAAATCCATTACCAACTCCGATGGAGGAACACTATACCGGGTTGATGGTAACACCATTAAAATAGAAATCATCCGTTCCGATAGTCTGGGTATTTCTCTGGGAGGCGAAGGAAATACCATTAATATCCCGAATATTCCGTTATACGAAGAAAATGGGGAGCCCAACCTTAAGAATGTCGTCTGCTATTCGTATCACAACAATAAAACCATCAACATTGATGATGCCTACGATGCGGTCCATTTCGATTTTGCGGGAACCAAGGCATTCGACAAAAAAAACAATTACCGCTCAAAATCTTTTCTTTCCATTCCCTTGACCAATCACCAAGGTGAGATCATCGGCATCCTGCAACTGATTAATGCTACTGATCCTGAAACCCAAGAAATCATCAAGTTCGATTCAGTGTCACAACGTTTTGCCGAAGCCTTGGCTTCACAAGCGGCAACCGTCTTAACAAAACAACAGCTCATTACCGACCTGGAAAACATGTTTGAGTCGCTGGTCAAATTAATAGCGACTGCGGTTGATGAAAAATCGCCTTATACCGGCGGGCATTGTCGCCGCGTCCCGGAATTGACCTTAATGCTGACAGAGGCGGCGCATGATACCGACCATGGTTATTTGCAGGATTTCAGACTGACCGAGGCGGATCGTTACGAACTCACTATCGCGAGCTGGTTACATGACTGCGGCAAAATCATCACGCCCGAGTACATCATTGACAAGGCGACAAAACTGGAAACCATTTTCGACCGCATTCATTTACTGGAAACACGCTTTGAAGTATTAAAACGCGATCGTGAAATTGCGTTTCTCAAACAGCAGCTTGCTGAATTGCAAGACAACATGACCTCATCATCGGCACTGGAACACACTTACCAAGCCGATATTGCCCATCTGGATGATGATTTAGCGTTTATCCGTCTTTGCAATACCGGCGGCGAAGCCATGTCGGGTGAAGACATTAGCCGTCTTCAGTCGTTACAAAAGCTGACCTGGTCGCTAAACAATGTCGATGTCCCCTTGTTAACTGATGAAGAGGTCTACAATTTGAGCATATTCCGAGGTACGTTAACCTCGGAAGAACGAAACGTCATCAACAACCATATCAACGTTACCATTTCCATGCTGGAAGCCATTAAATTCCCCAAACACTTACAAAACGTTGTTGAGTATGCAGGCGGCCATCATGAGCGTATGGACGGCAAAGGGTATCCCAAGGGATTGAGTCGCGAGGAAATGTCCATCCCGGCACGGGCAATGGCGATAGCGGATGTATTCGAGGCGTTGACGGCAAAAGACAGGCCCTACAAAAAAGGTAAAAAGCTTTCTGAAGCGTTGTTTATCTTAAAGAAGCTGAAAGAAGACAAGCACATTGACCCTGATCTGTATGATGCCTTTATCAAACAGAAAATCTATAAAAAATATGCTGAAAAATTTTTGGATGATGTCCAAATCGACATCGACTAAGTAGATAGTCTTGTAAGGTGCGCACGCGCGCCCTTTTCTAAAACTCTCCCCAAATCAATAAAAGCGCACGGCGCACACCCTACTATCAACGTGGCTTCTTGATGAAATTCAGTAATAAATGGCTTAAATCATATCGCTTTCTGGCATGCGCCCTAATCACGCTGTTATTCATGGCGCACACCGCGCATTGGCTGCACATTCCAACCCTGCAGCGCATGGAAAATATTTTATACGACTTGCGCTTGCGGACCACGGTTGTTAACACCGTCGATTCGCGCATTGTCATTATCGACATAGACGAGGAAAGCCTGGCCAAAGAAGGCCGTTGGCCTTGGCGCAGGGATAAACTGGCCTATTTGGTCGACATACTGTTCGATTATTACAACGTTAAGTTGTTGGGCTTCGACGTGGTTTTTTCCGAGCCGGATACCAGCGCAGGAGTCGAATTGTTGGAAAAACTGGCATCCGGCCCATTGCAAAAGGATGCCGATTTTTTATCGACGCTGGAAACGATGCGCCCGCAATTGTCTTACGATGACATGTTTGCCAAAAGCCTGGAAAACCGGCCTGTGGTCCTGGGTTATTTCACCAGCCATATAACCGAAAAAACGCCGGAAGTGGGCCTGTTGCCGCCTCCTGTGGCAGCGGCCGATGAACATCCCTTCAGCCCTTTACTGTTCAAAGAAAAAAGCTACGCCGCTAACCTGCCGAAATTGCAAACAGCGGCCCTGTCCGGCGGTTTTTTTAACAATCCCAATGTCGACGAGGATGGCGTTTATAGAAGACTGCCGCTATTAATCAATTACAACCATCAGGTTTATGAAGCATTGTCGCTGGCGTTATTCAAAACCTTGCTGGGCAAACCGGAAGTTAAATTTATTACCGGTGAGGGCTATGGCAAAAGCAATATCGACAGCCACCTGGAAGGTCTTGAAATTGAAGGCTTTCATATCCCTGTCGATCAAAGCGGCACCCTTTTGGTACCTTATCGCGGACGGCAAGGCAGTTTTCCTTATGTTTCGGCAACCGATGTGCTGAATGGCGTTGCCGACGTAGAGAAGTTAAAAGACAAGATTGTTATTGTCGGCACCTCGGCGGCGGGCTTACTCGACTTACGGGTAACACCGGTACAAAACGTCTATGCAGGCGTTGAGGTGCATGCCAATATTCTCAGCGGCTTGCTCGACCAAACGATTAAATCCAGGCCCAGCTATATTCTGGCCGTTGAATTGGCTGAATTGCTGTCGATCTGCCTGCTGGCTATCTTTATATTCCCCCGCTTACCGGTGTTTTTATCCGCCATAATATTCAGTGTATTGCTTGTCGCTGGAATAGCTTTCAATTTTTACTGCTGGGCGATTTGGAACATCGATACTGTGCTGGCAAGCCCCATCACCTTATTGGCCTTGCTGTACGGTATCCAACTATTTTTCGGTTTTTTCTTTGAAAGCCGAAAGAAAAAACAAATGGGCAACATGTTCGGCCAATATATTCCGCCCGAATTGGTAGAACAAATGAGCCAATCGGATGAAGAATTTTCGTTAAAGGGCGAAAGCCGGGAAATGACCGTATTATTTTCCGATGTCCGGGGCTTTACTACCATTTCCGAAGGCATGGAACCGCAGGAACTGTGCGAACTAATCAACGACATTTTAACGCCGGTAACCCGCGTCATACATGAATCCAAAGGCACTATCGACAAATACATCGGCGATGCGATCATGGCGTTTTGGGGCGCTCCGATGCATAACCCGCAACATGCCGCCTACGCCGTCAGGGCGGGCTTGGCAATCTTGCAAGCTTTAACGACCATTCAAAAAGATTTTAAAGCCAAAGGCTGGCCGGAAATCGACATAGGCATAGGCATTAATACCGGAAAAATGAGTGTGGGCAATATGGGATCGCAATTTCGCATTGCTTACACGGTGATGGGCGACGCGGTCAATTTGGGTTCACGTTTGGAAGGACTCACCAAACAATATGGCGTAAGAATGATCGTCAGTGAAAGCACCCTGCTGGCGGCTCCGGAGTTCACCTACCGGGAACTCGACAAAGTACGCGTCAAGGGCAAGCATAAGCCTATCACCATTTATGAACCGCTGGGCGTAACAGAGGGCATCAGCCACGAACAATTGCAGATGCTCGACTTATTGAATCAGGGCCTGCACGGCTATCGACAACAACAATGGGCCGCCGCCCAAACTATTTTCGAGCAATTAGCGGAGCGGTATCCGCAAGATAAGTTGTACCCGATTTATCTTGAACGGATAGCCTACTACCTTGAATCGCCCCCCGAAATCGATTGGGATGGCGCATTTACCCATACCCGTAAGTAACGCTTTGGCAATTGGTTCTCATTTTTCACCGTTGCCCTTAAAGAATTGGCTTAACACCCGATATAATGTAATAAAATAATTACAAATTAAAGCGCATTCATTACGATGAAAACCTATCGGAAAAAACAGTCTACGCGTCACCGGTCATTGTTTGACGCAAGCTTGCCGCTACGTCGTGCGCTGAATCTGGCTATTTTAACGGCGCTCTACCCGTCTTTTTCTCATGCCAACCCGGACGGGGCGCAATTCGACCCTACGCAGGTCAGCATTGATACTGCCACGCCGGGCGTGACCACCGTCACCAACAGCCCCAATGCGATTATCCAATGGCAAAATTTCAGCATCGCCCAAAACGAACTCACCCAGTTTATTCAGCAAAACGGCCAAAGTGCGGTACTCAACCGCATTATCGGCCAAAACCCCAGTGAAATTCTGGGACAATTAACCTCCAACGGTAAAGTCTTTTTAATCAACCCTAACGGCATCGTGTTCGGCGCAGGCTCGGCGATTGACACCCAAGGCCTGATTGCCTCCAGCCTTAACCTGAGCGACCAGGATTTCCTTAGCGGCAACTACCATTTTATAGCCGGTTCCAGCGCCGGAAACATTGTTAATGAAGGCATCATCCGGGCAGGAAAAGACGGCAACGTTCTTCTTATTGCTCCAAAAATAGAAAACAGCGGCATTATCAAGAGCGAAGGCGGTTCCATAACCTTGGCAGCCGGACAGGAACTGACCATTACCAACCTGGATTCACCTGATATTCGTTTTCAAATCCAGGCCCCCGCCGATAGCGTCCTTAATCTGGGTAAGCTGCTAACCGAAGGCGGCGCAATTAATGTGTTTGCAGGCACCATCCAGCACAGCGGCGAAATCAATGCCGACAGTGTCCAAGTGGACAAACAAGGCAATATCCAACTGGTCGCGCAGCAGGATATAACCTTAGCCGCGGGCAGCAAAGTATCGGCCAATAACAGTCAGGGCAATGCGGGGACTATCCATATTGAAAGCAAAACCGGCACAACTCTGGCTCAAGGCTCAATCGAGGCCCAAGCCACCCAAACCGGCAAAGGCGGCAACATAGCATTGCTCGGCGAGCGCGTCGGCGTATTGACTCAGGCGCGTATTGACGCCAGCGGTGAAAACGGCGGTGGGCAAGTTTTAATAGGCGGTGATTATCAGGGCAAAAACCCCAACGTCCACAATGCCAAAGCTACCTATGTAGGCCAGGGCTCGACCATTAAAGCCGACGCCAAAACCAATGGTGACGGCGGCAAGGTCATCGTTTGGTCGGATGATGTCACCCGCGCTTACGGCAACATCAGCACCAAAGGCGGTAGCTTGAGCGGCAATGGCGGTTTTATCGAAACATCCGGACACCAATATCTGGATGTCGAGGGCATTCGCGTTAACGCTTCGGCTACCAACGGCACCACCGGTAGTTGGCTACTTGATCCTAATAATATTAGGATTATTCATGCCACCAGCGCGTCGTCAGATGTCTACATGAATGGAGCTAACCCCTTTGCGCCGCCCTCGGATGCGACAAACTCTACCATATCCGATTACACCCTTAATCAGGCGCTTAGCGGCTATACCAGTGTTTCGCTGACCACGGCAAGTACCGGTACAGCCGGAACCGGTGATATTTTATTTGACGGGTCTAATGGCTCGATTGTACTAAGCAAGAATTCAGCCGATACGTTTTCGACCACACTGACTTTTAATGCTTTCAATAATATTAAGTTTCTCTCTTCCAGCAATACAACCATAGAAACCACTGCGACTGCCGGCACAGGCGGCCTTATCGTAGTGTTCAATCCCGGCACCGGAAAGGTAACCGTTGAGAGTGGCGCAACCTTGAACCTGAATGGTCAAGGAGGCGATTTGGAAGCTCAAATAAGCGGCGGAAAAACCTGGGAAAATAGCGGAACCATCAATATGCTGGGCAAGTCAGCTATCCGCCCCTACCTGTCCTCATTATCAACCTTCAGCAATCTTGCCGGAGGTGTATTAAACATCGGCACTACGGGCGGTTGGTCGTTCCTCAGCAATTCAGGCAACCAGGAAGGTATTGTCAATAATGCCGGGACAATTAATGTCAATCAAAGTACCTCGTGGGAAGCCAAGTTCTCGCAAGTCGCCGGCGGGATACTCAACCTGCACGCCGGTTTGTCCATGCAGCATCTTAATGTCGCTGCCGGCACTATCAATATTGACAGCGGTATAACGCTGTGGATTCCGGAGAATCACTCAGGCTTAAACAAGTTTGACGGTACATCCATCAATGGGCCGGGACGACTCCAGATTGGTTATGCGGTTTCAAGCTACTCGCCTACCGTGAATTTCAATAATGTTAGCACCAGCGGACTTACCCTATTAAGAGAAGAAAAAGGCTCATTGGCATTTTCCGGCACGAATACATTTGCCAGTACTAAATTCTTCGCTAATGGAACCAGCAACACCGATTGGATAATACCCACTGCAACTTACACGGGCAATACGGAATGGTGGGCCAAGGGTAACATTACGCTGAACAGTAATCTGAGCACTGCCGGCAATATGACATTGGGCGCAGGATGGAACGCCAACATTGCCACGCCTGCGAGCACATCGACCGGCATGATCACCCATAGCGCCGCCTTAAGTGCTGCCAATGTTATTTTCAAGGCCGGTAAAATGGCACTGACCGGCGGCACAATCAATGGCAGCAGCTCTGTCAGTCTCTTAAGCACCAACGCCATTGACCTTGGCGCAGGCACCACCGACTTGTTGAGCACACTTGAACTCAGCAACGCCGAGTTAAATACCATCACGACCCCTATTTTGCGTATAGGCGATACCGGCAGCGGCGCCATTGACATCAAATCGGCACTGACATTAGCGAATATTACAAGTGCATTGAACCTGACTTCCGGCGGCGCCATCACCCAGCAGGCCAGCGCAACAATCGCCGCTTTACCAGGCCTGAATTTATCAGGGGCTTCAGTGGCATTAACAGAGGCCAATCCCGAAGGAGTAATTTCCGGTTCGACAACAGCCGGCGATTTTCAATACCGCTCCTCCAACCTATTGACGGTGTCGACAGTAGATAGCCAGGTCGGCCTTAACGTCAGCGGCGGCCACAACATCCTGCTCGAATCGGATCATGCTTCCGGTATCAATCAATCGAGCCCGATTTCGACTACCGGCGCACTGGCATTGAAAACCATCGGTTCGGTTAAGTTACCTAACACTGCCAATAGCATAAGCACGCTCGCCGCCGACCTCAAACTCGGCACAAGCGGAACCGGTGCATTTTTTGTTTATAGCGCATCTAATATGAACGTGGGCGAACTATTTTTTGGAATTAGCGGGATCAGTACCAATAATCAGGATATCGGAATAGCCACCGGTGCCGGCTCCACCTTAACAATCAGTAGCCCGATTGCAGCCGGTACTGCAAAAGTAGCATTGGAAGCGGATGCGCTGGCATGGGATGCGGTCGGTAACGTTAGCAGTGGTAGGGTTGTTGGCAATGAAGTGGTCGTCCGACCCTATACTACGGCCCGTCCTATCACAGTGGGTGCAGCATGTACTGGCGGTCCTGGGACTTGTCTGAGTATAACCGAGCTGTGGAAAATTACCGCCCCCAATATCGGTATCGGCACCAATAACGTAGCCAACACGCCGGGCGCCATCTATGTGGATGGCGTCACCACCAACTCAGGCAGCAATCTGATTACAGATATCGATACCAGCACCACGCGTATCGGTTTGTTGTCGGGAGCGGGAATCACGCAAGGCGGTACGATTACCGTGCAGGATCTTGGCATCAATGCAAACGGTACAGTTATACTCAGCGCAGCCAATAACATCACCAATCTTGCCGCGAAAACCATGGGACAAAACTTTACCTTTAGTAACGGGTCGGGGTTCTCAGTCAAACAAATGAGTGATAGTACTGCGTCTTACAGTTACAGTATGAACGGCATTGACACCAACAACGGGAATGTTTCATTAACTACTACTTCAGGCGACTTGAATATACCTGGACAGATCAATGCGGGTACAGGTAGCGTTAATTTGACCGCGACTGCCGGCTCGGTTTACGGTTCCAATATAAGTCCGAACATTATTGCTGGTGTGCTGGATATTAACGCATTTAACAATATTTATGGCGTGAGCGGACTGCAAATCAATGCTCCCCTGATTAGCCGGCTAATTGCAACTACCGGCTTTATTGATGTTCGGAGTTTTAACACAACAGCTCTCGAACTTCAAAATACCAGCGCCGCAACGACTATTGACATTAGCGCATATTCACCTATTACGGTAGCATCGGCGGGCATTAGCTCGACTAGCAACAATGATATAAAACTTACAGCTAGTAATGTTAATAGTACCGGTTACAGTCTTACCGTTAATGCCCCCATTACTACTTCAGGCAGCATTTCCCTGATGGGCAGTTCGGTCACTGGAACTCAACTTAATACGACAGTCGAAACCAGCACGACATCCACATTTGCTGATTCTACAACCGCATTCACATTTACAAAAATTCTCTCTTCAACAGAGCAAGCTGCGTCAGATGCTGCCGCAGCGAAAGCAGCCGCTGATGAGGCCGCAGCGAAAGCAGCCGCCGATGAGGCCGCAGCGAAAGCAGCCGCCGATGAGGCCGCAGCGAAAGCAGCCGCCGATGAGGCCGCAGCGAAAGCAGCCGCCGATGAGGCCGCAGCGAAAGCAGCCGCCGATACAACCACAGCGAAAGTGGCAGCCGATGCGGTGCCGAATTTGCAGGATCAGAAACCGCTAACACCTGCTGAAATTACCTTAGCTAATTCCTTAAAGCAGGTTACCGCCGTGGTGGTGGCAACCATCCAATCAGGACCATTAATCAGTGCATTAGAAAATAGCAACGCTAGCACTAGTGCTAGTGCTAGCAGTACAGGAGGATTTACAGGCCCCACTGCAGACAAAGGCAAAACATCTAAACAGTGCACTAAATAATAATTCATTCGTCCTCCCCCCATTAAAATCACTATGCCTATTCAAATAACTCAACTCGTTAAACGTTATGGCTTGTGGCTATGCTTATTAGCGGCGGCCCTGCCCGTCTATGCGGGGCCCCTAGTCGTTGGTCACATTAGCTTTGTGAAGGGCAGCAATGCCGCCCAGCAACCCGGGGGGGCGCCTCGAATTCTCGGTAAGGACACGGAAATTTTCCAGGGCGACAATATCCAGACCACCGAACGCAGTTTTGTGATTGTCGAATTTACCGACGGCGCCAAGATTACCGTGCGTCCAAACAGCAACTTTAGCATTGACCATTATGACAGCCAATCTGCCAATAAAACGGCACAGTTGGTGTTGCATCAAGGCGGCGTTAACACCAGCACCGGTGATATTGCCAAGGCCCATCCGGAAAACTTTCAAATAAAAACACCGACATCCACTGTTAAACCCGAATCCGAAAAAGCGGAGTTTACTGTGCGTATTTGCGACAAAGATTGCGAAGATAAGGGAAAAGAAGCCGCCGCCAATGCGGTAAGAACCGAGCAAAGCGTAGTAGCTCGCGTAGTCGATATTAAAGGTGAAGTGAGCGCCATCAACCGTGCCGACAAAAATGCAAAGGAGCGTCCTCTGTCGCTGGGCAAACCGGTGTATAACGCCGACTCCATTCATAGCGAAAAGGATAGTTATGCGCTTCTGGTCTTTCCCGATGGTGAAAAAGTCACTCTGCAAGCCAATAGCGAACTGGATATTAAACAATATAACTATCAAATTAAAGACAAAAAAGACCAGGTTTTATTGCGCTTAACCACCGGAGGACTACGCGCACTAACCGGCAGTATCGGAAAAAACAATCATGATGCCTTTGCCCTGGATACGCCGGTCGCCACTATCGGTATAAGAGGCACAGGCACAGATACCTCTACAGACGGAGTGAACCTTGATCATTCCACCTGGCAAGGACTCTCCTTTTTGCACAATGAAGCGGGAGAATTTGATGTACCGGAGGGTAGCAGCAGTTCCACTTTCGGTCAAAACGGCATACCTCAGATCTATCCTACGCCGCCGAATGCCCCACAACCCTCCGAACCCAGACCGGATACCAATAAATCCGATCCCAGGAAAGTGTTTGAGGAAAAACCTCCCGCCAAAGGCGATACAGTCGTTAAGTCTACGAGTGGAAATACGGCCGTTGAGAATAACAAAGGTGACAAAACGACAGTAAACGAAGGCGAAACCGGCTCTGCAAACTCGAACGGTGAAATAACATCCGAGCAATCGGATAATACGACAGCTGACAATCCGTCCGGCAGTGGAAGTTCATTCGACAATGCCGACAACTCTCTCGAAGGCTGTACAATATAATGTAACTTTAGAGGCGCTGCAGTACTCCGTCTCTACACGGGTAATGCTGAAAATGATTCAGCGACACAACTTGAAACATCATGAAAAAACAACAACAAGTGGATAAAAAAATTCATTGGTTTACTGTCCGCCTAGCCAGATCGACCTTACTCACCGCCGGTTTATGCCTGATACCCCAAGCATTTTGTTTGGCGGCGGCCGCGCCGCAGGAATTCAAGTTTAACATTAAGCATTTTTCGGTTGAGGGTTTGTCGCCGCTGTCTCAATCCTTCATCGACGACTATTTTAAACCGCTGCAAAACCGGTTATATACGCTCAAAGAGCTGCAGGAAGTCAGTAAGGCGCTTGAGCTGATTATTCGCGAACAGGGCTATCCCTTTTATCGAGTTATAGTGCCGCCGCAAACCCTGGCTACCGGCGATGTAAAACTGCAAGTTATCTCTTTTACCTTGGGTGAAATCGAAGTGACCGGCAATAATTACTTTCCCCGGAACAATATTATTGCCAGCTTGCCGGTTCTTAATAAGCTTGAATCGCCTAATACACAAGCGTTGGCAGAAGCTATTAAAGTGGCCAACAAGCACCCTTCAAAACAAGTACAACTGACCTTTAAACCCAGCAAAATCCCCGATAAATTAGACGCCAATATTACCGTGTCCGAACACCGTCCTTACCAGGCGTCTTTAATTGCCAATAATTACGGCACGGCCAGCTCGGGCGATTACCGGTTGACCGGCACACTGCAATACAGCAACTTATGGGGCTTGGATCATATCGTCAACGGCAGTTATTCAACCGCTCCCGATCATGCCGATACGGTCAAACAATACGGCGCCAGCTACAGTCTACCTATCTATCGACTCAAAGGCTGGCTGAGCGCCTATTATGCCAATTCCTCGGTCAATACGGGCACCGTCGCGACCGACTTAACGGTGACCGGATCGGGCGAAATGTACGGTATCCACTATCAGCAGTATTTACCCAAATGGGGCAAATACGAACATAGCCTGGATTTAGGCATTGATAATCGCTATTTCATCAATGATATTCAATTTCAAAATATCCAGTTGGGCGCCAATGTCCGCAGCGCACCGTTTAGCGTGCTTTATAAAGGCGAATATCCCTGGCTAAACACCCACACCGGCTATTATGTGCAGTGGGTGGGCAATACCGACTTCGGCGGACACAATACCCAGGCTCATTATCAAGCAGCTCGCCTTAATGCCAAGCAAAACTGGGATTTGTTGCGCTATGGCAGTAGTTTTTCGGTCAATGTTAATGAATGGCTAATGCAAACCAGTCTTACCGGACAGCATAGCCACAGCCCGCTCATTGCCGGAGAACAGCTCGGCATTGGCGGCAGTTTTGATGTGAGAGGCTATGACCAACGCGAAACCGGCGCGGATAGCGGTGAAATTGTAAAATTTGAAGTGACCACTCCCGCCTGGTCTGCCCTGAGCGTCGTCGAGGGACAAAAAACCAATTTATTTGTATTCTATGATTATGGACATGGCCGTCTGCAAAGCACCACGCCGGGACAAGTCAAAGACTGGAATCTGAGCGGTACGGGAATTGGTGCGCGCTTTCAATGGCGGGAGTATTTTCAAGGCAATATTACCTTTGCCAATGCTTTGGACACTGTTGAAGCAGGAACTACCCAAGCGGGCAACAATCGTATCCATGCCAATATTGTGTTCAAATACTGAAGATTGAGTCATACTCTACGCGGAACCTTATCGCGCTGTTTTGCAATATGAGCTCAGCGCGTTGCACGTAAAAACACTTATTACAAGCTGAAAAACATGCATCAGTTCGCACCCCATATCATTGTCATTGAGCTGGTTCGTCCAGATGACGCCGCGCCGCGTATTAAACAGCTTACCCCCTCCGCCGCTACGTTGTTAGGCTATGGCGAGCAAGAACTTATCGGCAAGCCTGTTGACCTTATCTACGCGGCCGGAAGCGACAAGGCGCTATGGCAAGAAGCCCTTGCCGATGCAACTGATAAAAACACCCGCCAAAGCCCTTCGGCTCGGCTCAGTACAGGCTTTGCCTGTGAAATAGTCACCAAGGCAAATGACAAAATCCAGGTATTAATATCGCTTTCTGTCTTATCCAACCCAACGCCCAATAAAACCGACATTGCTTTACTGATTCAGGACAAGCCTGTCCTGAGCGAAGTCGAAGATTTCAGTGTTGAATCGGCGTTTACCGAGAGTGAAGAACGTTTTCGACAGATGGCGGAAATGGCCGGCGAATGGTTATGGGAGCAAGATCCTGAAGGTTACTACAGCTATAGCAGTGCCGCTGTTAGCCAAATACTGGGTTATAGCCCGGATGAAGTGCTAGGCAAACACTACACCGAGTTTTTAACACCCCAGGATAAAGCCACCCAGCAGCACTACGCGACCAGTCACCGGCCTTTTTATGCGCTGCTGTCCCACTATCGGCACAAAGACGGCCGCCAGATACTGACCGAATCGACCGGCTTACCGATAATCAATGCAGCAGGAAAACTGCTTAAATGGCGCGGTGTTGACCGGGACATTACCGCCAGAATGCATTTTCAGGATGCGCTTATCGAAAGCGAAAAACGTATCCGTTTGATTATTGAAAGTTCCTTGAGCGCTATCGTGATTATGGACTCTTACGGCATCGTTACCGACTGGAATCACCCGGCGGAAAAAATATTCGGCTGGACTAAGGATGAAGCCATCGGCCGACGTCTTGATGAATTAGTTATCCCTCCCCGACTTCACGCTGCGCATCAACGGGGCTTGGAACTCTTCCTGCGCACAGGTTCCGGCCCGTTGTTAAATCGACTGATTGAGCAGACCGCCATTCGACGTGACGGCACTGAATTCCCCGTTGAACTGAGCATCTCCCCCTTAAAACTGGGTAATGCCTATATATTCAGCGGCTTTATCCACGACATCACCGAGCGTAAGCGCCTGGAGCATCGGTTTCGACAAGCGGTAGAATCGGCGCCCAATGCGATTGTTATGGTAAACAAGTCAGGAACGATAGTGATGGTCAATGCGCAAACAGAGGCATTTTTCGGTTACTCGCGCGCTGAATTAATTGGGCAACCGGTTGAAATATTAGTGCCGAAGCACTTTCGCAATGCGCATGTTGGCGTTCGCCAAGCGTACCTCGCCACCCCGGTGTCCAGGCCTATGGGAGCGGGTCAAGACCTCTACGGATTACGCAAAGACGGGACTGAATTTCCCGTTGAAATAGGCCTCAGTCTGATCGATAGTAAAGAAGAAACATTGGTGCTGAGTACCATCGTCGACATTACAACGCGAAAAGCCACGGAGGCGGCCATTCGCCAAGCGCAAATCAACCTGGCCATTGCTCAAAGTGAAATCAAGATTGCCCAACGTATTCAGGCCTCTCTCTCGCCCTCGGCGCCAATCAAGTCCAATCATTTTGAAGTCACCGGTTATTGCTTACCGGCCGACCAAGTCGGCGGCGACTATTTTGATTATTTTTACCGTAATGAAGACCATTTGGACATGATTATTGCCGATGTTTCCGGTCACTCAATCGGCCCCGCCCTGTTTATGGTGGAGACCCGTAGCGCCATTCGCACTCAGGCAAACGGTTCGGGTACGCCCGCAGAAACGCTAAAAGTCCTCAATAATTTTCTCTTTGAAGATTTGGACAGGTCCGACTACTTTATTACGCTATTTTATTTGCAATATAACATCACCAACCACCAATTGAGTTTTGCCAACGCAGGCCACCCTCCCCCTTTGCTACTGAGTCTTTTCCAATCCGAATGCAGGGAGCTGGATGCTGACGGCTTAATACTGGGAGTCAACAAAAATGTAGTGTTTGAAGAAAAAACCACTACGTTATCCCAAGGCGACATAATCTTGCTGTATACCGACGGCTTAACCGAAGCGGAAAATGCCGATGGCGAGTTTTTCGGCCTAAAGCGCGTCAATGACATCCTCGTTCAACATGCACTGAAATCTCCTCAAGCCATCATTGAGGCACTGTTGGAACAGCTAAAACAATTTTGCCGCAGTGAATCCTTTAACGATGATATTACGCTAATGATTTTTAAGCGGCATTAATAACCGACAGGATCAATTGCCCGTATCAACTCAGGGCAATTTACGAAAAATAGGTTATTTATCGAATACTTGCCATTACCGACCGTCTCTCCGCAACACCGTGATTCCTTTAGCCGGGCGGCTTGGCGCTTTTCATTCTCCGCTTCTTGTCTCCACTGTAGGGGATTGCTTACCTTTATATGTGTTAACTTTAAAATTACACCAAAGAGCCTTATAGGCTCATAGTGCCGTTTTTGGCTTAGATTAAGGAACAATAATGCTTGGGAAATTAACAGAAGAGGCATGGGTTCTGTATCTGAAAATCCTGGATATTGAGCGCATATCAGGCTTTTCAATAAAGCGGGATGAACGGGTTTACAGATTAACTGATCAAATTTATTACCGATACAAACGGCGACGGACGGCCTTGGAGCTTCAGACGATCAGAGAGAAACGATGATCAGCAGAGAGGGGATAAGGACGCTTATACTGAGCCGCGCCCCACCTGAGAAGTTTTATTGCTAAAGAACCCGGTTTAGAAATAGCTTGAAAAGCCTAGCAACAAGCCGCCGGCAAACACGCCCGCCAGCACATCATCCAGCATAATCCCCAGGCCGCCATGCACCTGCCGGTCAATCCACTTAATCGGCCACGGTTTGAGTATGTCGAAGAACCTGAACAGGACAAAGCCCAGCACCATAGCCTGCCAGCTAAAGGGAACCAACCACATCGTTATCAGGTAACCGGCAATCTCATCCCAAACGATGCCGCCAAAATCATGTTCATCGAGCTTTTTTGCGGCGATGTCGCAAATCCGGATTCCGGCAACCGTCACGATTAGCGTCAACAGGCTATAAACGAACAGATTGGTTTGCGCAAATAACCAGTAAACCGGAATCGCAGCTAAGGTACCCATGGTGCCGGGAGCTTTTTTTGCCAGACCGGAGCCGAAACCGAAGGCCAGAAACAGGATGGGATCGGACAATATCTGCTTGGGTGTCAGCTTGTTTTTACCCAACTGGGTATTAAGAAAAATGCTCAAAGCCTTTGACCTCTAATGGTTGGATATGACCCGATTTATTCAAGCGCAAACCCGGCTGGGATTCAATGATGCCGATTTTAGTCGCCGCTATGGTCAACTGCGCCGCCTGCTCAGGGCTTACGGTAAAGCACAACTCGTAGTCGTCCCCGGCGGTCAGCGGCATAGACCAATCGCCGGTATCGTTGATGTAGTCCAACACCGCTTTGGACAACGGCAACGCGTCCCAATCGAGGCATGCGCCTACATGGCTTTGTTCCAGAATATGGCCCAGATCTCCCGCCAAACCGTCCGATAAATCAATGCAGGCATTGGCAATACCGAGTAAGGCCAGCCCTGCTTCGATTTGCGGTTCAGGCCGGTTAAATCGCGTTAAGGCAACTTCGGAATCGGCACAAATATAACCTTGCTTTATCTTTAAGCCCAGCCCCGCATCGCCCAAAAAGCCGGTCATATAGATAAAATCGCCAGGCTGTGCCGCTGAGCGCCTGAGCGCTTGGCCGTTCGGGATTAAACCCATGGCCTGAACGGTCAAGGTCAATGGACCGGACGTGGTATCGCCACCAATCAAATCCACTGAATAGCGTTCGGCCAACTTTAAAAAACCGTTGGCAAACGCCGTCAACCAGCTTTCATCAACCTTAGGCAGGGTTAAGGCCAGCGTCACGGAAACTGGCTTTGCGCCCATCGCGGCAAGATCGCTCAAATTGACGGCCAGCAGTTTATGTCCGAGCAGTTCCGGGTCGGTCCCGGCAAAGAAATGCACGTTTTCCACCATGGTATCGGTGGTCACGGCCAGATCGACCCCCTCGGGAATGGACAACAACGCGCAGTCGTCGCCTATACCCAAGTGCGTTGAAGGGTTTTTGATCCGCTGCTGAGTGAAGAAGCGCTGGATTAAAGCGAATTCGGAGAGTGGCATGAAACTCAAGTAGGGTGTGCTATGCGCACCAAAGGATAGCAAGATTGCCCAAACATCGGAAAAGGTGCGCATGGCACGCCCTACTAATCACACGGTTAAATTGCTGCGGTGTCATGCAAAAAGTTTCTTTAATTCGGCTTTAAGTTTGTCAAAATGACTATGGTCGAAATTATAATGCGGTATTGGAGAATAGGGATAACCAATCTTGCAGAGACCATAAATAATGCTTTTATGATTTCTTTTATCCATTTCTGAACATTTAATAAAGCGTTCTATGCACTCTCGCTTTGTATCTGGTAGTGAGGCAAAAATAAGCGATTCTAAATAACCCTCTTTAGTGACAGGATTACAGACAATATAAAAACACGCAATGTATTGAAAACCCAACTCATTAATCGTCTGTTTTAATAAGTTTTCTGTATTTTCAAAACCGCCATATTTCGCATCATTCTCTTTGTAATCTGAATCGACAATGAATAATATTTTGTTAATTTGTCCTGCCTCGACTTGTTGTTTCAGCAGCGAATATTTCAAATTATCAGTTTTAAAAAAATCACTTTTAGAGCCAAAACCAACGAAATGAATACAATCTAAATCTAATTCTAAATATGTTAGCAAGCTTCTTATCAGCATCTTGTCATTAGTATCATTATTATCACCTTCGTGCAAAATGGCTGCTTTCACCATCCCCTGACCTCATGCCCTTGAGCCACGCTATCCAAAAGCATTCCATAATCCATCGCAATGGTTTTTATTTCTTGTTGTTTGTTTTTCACCAAAATGGTGTAGCTAATATCCCGCTCTTCCAGTTTTTGGGAGACCCGCGCAAATGATTCCAACATTTCTTTGGAATGCGTAATCGCAAACACCTGACAATTGGTTTTCTTGGAAAGCGTTAAAATAAGTTCCCATAACCGATCTAATTGCGTGTAGTGAATGCCGTTGTCTATTTCATCAATGAATAAATAACCGTTTTCACCGGCATAAAGAGCGCAGATGATGGAAATATAATGCCTTAAGCCGTCGCCGAATTCGACTATATCGCGGTACTCGCCATTTACTTTACATTGCGGCTTGTCACCTATGACTTTAAAGTTTTCAATGCTGTCGTCAAAATCCCTGATAAAAACATTTAGCTCATTTTCTTTGTCTTGTTTTTGGACGGCTTGGTAAGCTTCAATTAACTGATTATCAGGCCAGCCAAAATTATCTATGAAATGAATGCTGTGAATATATTCAAAAGTGATATTTAATTCTTTTGCATTAATAATCTTTGACTTGTTATTTATATTTAATTGGTAGTTTTTTGTGGCATCTTTCTCTAAGATAGAAAAAATTGTATTACTTACATTGGATTCAGCTGCATAGTTTTTTGTAGCATCTAATAGTTTTTGCTCATCGACATCTGTATTGATAAAATTTAAATTTTCACGCGCATATTTAATAACGCAAATAGCCGTTATCATCGTATTCACATCGACGGAATGAACATTAATATAACAAGCTTCCATAAATGCAGTTTTACCAATATTATTTTTCCCGCCGATCAAATTAACCCGCTTAAAACCGGATACTTTAAAATCGGTAAAACATTTAAACTGTTTTATTTCAATCTCGGTTAAAAAATGTTCATTCATTTTATTAATCCTTCCAGTTAGCGAAATATAAAACTTCGTGTCCTTCGTGCCTTCGTGGTGACTAAACAACCACCAGCTAAAGCTGGTGGGTTTGAGTTACGGACTGAAAGTCCGGATACGCGTCGACTTTACGACGCGTCTTGGTCACCCTCAGTCTGGTGCTCTATCTAGCTTTGCTAATAATACGCAGACCCCATTCAACTGCCCGTTTGACTAATGGTCTTCTGAGTGTATAAATCAGATCAAAGTAATGCAAGATTATTGAGCTAAAGCTGACCGGCTGAAGCCGGTGGTTTTAACCTTTAGAATGGAAAATAAAAACTTTTGATCTATTTACCTTGCGCCTTACTCTTAATTTCCCCCGCCCTTGTTTGCTGAGCGACCTTATCCAGTATGCCGTTAACGTACTTGTGACTACCGTCGGCGCCAAAGTCTTTGGCGAGATTGATGCCTTCATTTAAAACAACCCGGTACGGCATATTTAACCGGTACAACAACTCGTACACACCAATTCTTAAAATCGCCCTTTCGACCGGATCAATCGTATCGACAGGACGATCTACAAATTCCGACAACGCCTGATCGATCGCATCCAGGTTTTTAGGCACTCCGTAAAACAACTCGACAAAATAACTTTTCTGAGCGTCTTTCAATCTCTCTTCTTCCAGAAACTGCCGTTCAATCTCACTAAGATTCTGGCCGGCCATTTGCCATTGATACAATGCCTGTACAGCAGCCTTTCGGGCATTGGTTCGAGCTTGACTCATTATATTTCCAGGTTATTAAATAAACTTACCATTTCAATGGCGGATAGTGCCGCTTCCGCGCCTTTATTGCCGGCTTTGGTGCCCGCACGCTCTATCGCCTGCTCAATACTGTCAACGGTTAGCACGCCAAAACTGACCGGCACATTGTATTGCAGGGAAACCTGCGCCAAGCCCTTAACGCATTCACCGGCGACATATTCAAAATGCGGCGTGCCGCCTCGGATTACTGCGCCTACGGCGATAATCGCATCGTATTTTTTAGCCGCCGCCACGCGTTGAACCACCATCGGCAACTCAAACGCACCGGGGGCCTTTACCAAATGAATATCCCCTTTATTGGCACCGTGGCGAACCAGCGCGTCAATCGCACCCGCTTCCAGTTGTTCAACGATGAAACTGTTAAACCGCGAAGCTACGATGCAGAATTTTCCGCCTTGAGCGAGTAAATTCCCTTCAAAGGTTTTTAATGTTGACATGATGTTTCTCTATTGTGTGATTAACGTGTAATGTTGTTGAAGTCGCGTAGGGAGATTGATTAATTCACCACGAAGGCACGAAGAACACGAAGTTTTATTGGTTTCTCTTCCTGTTCTTCGTGGTGTTATTTTTTAGTTAATACCTAATGTGGTAAATAATCTTCAACCCACATGCTCGGCGACTTCCAAATCAAACCCGGACAATGCGACATATTTCTTCTGGGTGCCCAAAACCTTCAGCTTATGCACACCCAGATCGGCCAGTATTCTGGCGCCGGTTCCGGTGGTACGCCAATCTGCGGCGCCGACAGCCGGAGTCGGACTCACAATGCCGTTATCTTCCAACTGATAGTGATGTATCAGTTCCGCCAGCGATTTATTGTCTTCGCTTTGCCTGATAACCACCAATACCCCGCGTCCTTCCTCAGCTATTTTTTGCATAGCCGAACGCAATGGAACGCTGCAATCGCTACGCTTGGATGCAAACAGGTCATCCAGCAAATTCCGCGCATGAACCCTGACTAAAACAGGTTCTTCGCCGGAAACCTGGCCCATGACCAGCGCCAAGTGCAGGTTATTGTCATTCCGGTCCTGATAGGCATAAAGCCTGAACTCGCCGAATTCGGTCGGATAAGCGCATTCGCTGATGCGTTCCAGCGTATTTTCGTGCTGAATCCGATAATGAATCAAATTGGCGATCGTGCCGATTTTAAGGTCGTGCTGCTTGGCAAATATCTCCAGGTCAGGCCGTCTTGCCATTGAACCGTCTTCATTGAGTATCTCAACGATAACTGCCGCCGGTTCCACGCCTGCCAGCCTGGCCAAATCGCAGCCCGCTTCGGTATGTCCGGCACGGTTTAATACGCCGCCGGATTGCGCCATTAACGGGAAGATATGTCCCGGTTGCACCAAGTCATCGGCTTTTGCATCCGCCGCTACTGCACATTGAATGGTACGCGCCCGGTCGGCTGCTGAAATGCCGGTGGTTACGCCGGTTGCCGCTTCGATAGACACGGTAAAATTGGTTGAATGGGCGGTTTTGTTTTCATTGACCATCAACGGCAAGCGTAATTGCTGACAACGCTCACTGGTCAAGGTCAAGCAAATCAGGCCGCGGCCGTAACGGGCCATAAAATTTACATCTTCCGGGCGAGTGAATGAAGCCGCCATCACCAGGTCGCCTTCATTCTCACGGTCTTCATCATCCATAATGATGACCATTTTGCCTAAGCGTAAATCTTCTATAATTTCTTCGATGGTATTCATTTTACCTTTGGGCTATTAGCCGAAAAAACCGCTTTTTTGCAATAATTCTTCCGTGATGCCGCCGCAGCTTTTAGCCGCCGCATCACCCTTGATTAACCGCTCCAGATAGCGAGCCAGCAAATCCACTTCCAAGTTGACTTTGGTTCCGACCACCGCATTGCCCAAGGTAGTCTCTTTAAGCGTATGCGGCACGATATTAACGCTGAATACAGCACCATCGACTTCATTGACGGTCAGGCTGATGCCGTTGATGCAAATAGAGCCTTTTTCGGCAATGTATTTAGCCAGGTTGTCGGGCGTTTTAAATTTAAAGCGGAACGAACGTCCGTCCGCCTGTTTCTCCGTCACCACGCCAATACCATCGACATGGCCGCTGACGATATGCCCGCCTAGCCGGGTTGTCGGCGTCAAAGCCAGCTCCAGATTAACCGGCGTGCCCACAGTTGCTGCATTCAAGATGGTCCTGGATAAGGTTTCATTGGACACATCGGCGCAAAAATAATCTTTACCTAACTCCACTGCGGTCAGGCACACACCGTTAACGGCAATGCTGTCGCCAAGCACGACGTCATTTAATGGTAATTTTCCGGTCGCTATGGTCAATCGACAGTCACCGGATTTCCGCTCGATTGCCGATATTTTGCCCACTGCCAAGATAATGCCTGTAAACATGGATGCCCTGTTAAGTTGTAGGGGCGAATTTATTCGCCCAGGGCGACTGAAGTCGCCCCTACAGTGGTGTATAAGTTAATTTCAGATCCTGACCGACCTGCCGGACATCGCGCAATTTTAACTGCTTTTTATCCGCCATTTGTTGTAAACCCGGCAGGTTAAATAATCCGCGCCCCTGGTCGCCTAAAATGCACGGAGCCATGTAGATCACATACTCATCGACCCAATCTTCGTCCAGTAACGCACCATTCAGCACGGAACCTGCCTCAACCAGCAGCTCGTTGATTTGCTGTTGGCCTAAAAAATCCATCACGGCATGCAAATCAAGTCGCCCGTTTTTACAGGGCAGCTGATAGACTTCAAAGCCCGCCTGTTGCAACGCTTGTTGTTTTTGTTCATCCTGCGCACAGGTTAAAATCAGGCTGCGTCCCGGCAGTTTAGCCATCTGCGCGGTAACCGGCATGTTCAGATGCGTATCCAGCACTACCCTGACCGGTTGCAAGACATCGCCATCTACACGGGCATTCAACGCAGGATCATCCGCCAGCACCGTCTTGATGCCGGTTAAAATCGCCGAGCTTTCCGCTCTTAACCGATGCACGTCGGCTCTGGCCTCGGCTCCGGTAATCCATTTGCTTTCACCCGATGCCATCGCGGTGCGTCCATCCAGGCTCATCGCCAGCTTGCTGCGCACAAACGGGCGGCTATCAGTCATGCGCTTGATAAAACCGCGATTTAACGCCAGCGCGTCTTCCTGCAATACGCCGCAAATAACCTCAATCCCAGCCGCTTTAAGCTTTTCCAATCCGCTGCCCGACACCTGAGGATTCGGATCCTGCATCGCCGCAACAACCCGGCTGACTCCGGCTTTTATCAACGCATCGCAACACGGCGGGGTTCTGCCCTGATGACTGCAAGGTTCCAGCGTTACATAGGCGGTTGCGCCTTTAGCATCCGGTACATTTTTTAACGCTTCAACTTCCGCATGTCCCTGACCTGCTTTCACATGCCAGCCCTGCCCGATCACTTCACCATCCCTGACTAAAACACAGCCTACACGGGGGTTCGGATCGGTCGTATAACGGCCTCTTTTGGCCAGGGAAATGGCTTGCGCCATATAAAAAGCATCGCGTACCGAAGACATTATTTTTTTTGTAAATGCTTAATCATATCGGTAAATTCACTGACATCCTGAAAACTGCGATAAACCGAGGCAAAGCGCACAAAAGCCACATGATCCAGTAAACTTAATTCTTTCATGACTTTTTCGCCCAACTCCTGTGCCGATATTTCCCGCTCGCCCGACGCCCGCAACTCCTTTTTTATTCTATTGATCGCGGCTTCAATATCGTCACTGCCTACCGGGCGCTTTTCCAGAGCCCTGAGCATGCCTGAACGCAGCTTATTTTCCTCGAAAGGCTCACTTATCCCGTCGCGCTTAACAATCCGGGGCAGCGTTAACTCAGCCACCTCGTGTGTAGTAAATCGTTCCTTACAAGCATTGCATTCACGCCGACGGCGAACCTGATCGCCTTCATTTGCCAACCTGGAATCAAGAACCCGCGTATCTTGCGCCCCACAAAACGGACATCGCATAGTTAAGCCACTGTTATATATACCGATGACCTCCAGGGATGGAGGAAATGCCGATGACTGCCGGAAGCAGTCGCGGCAAAATAGGCCTTCAAACTCGAAAACCGTTAATTTTATAACACTCTGCATTTTATCTGTATTTTATTTTCTAAACTATACTGTAGCCGTATTCCTGCCTACTCAACCACACCGCCCAAGACCCAGCCACATGAAAGAACAAGAAGGTGTAATAAAATACCAGTTAAATCATACGCAACAGTCGATTAACCCCCCGTTATCATTGACCGAAATCAACGCTTGGCGCACTATTGCCGTCCGACTTGACCTTATCGGACAAATTCCTGAACGATACGACAACATCGGGTTCGGCAATATCAGCCAAAGAATCGACCCTCGTAGTGATCAATTTATCATCAGCGGAACTCAAACCGGACACATTAAACAACTTAGTCCCGAACATTATTGCCTTATCGTCAAAGCGGAACCCCACCAAAACCGGCTTCAGTCCTGCGGCCTGTGCAAACCGTCTTCCGAATCCCTGACTCACGCCAGCATTTACGCCCAGGACAATACTACTCAAGCCGTTATTCATGCCCACAGTCCTGAAATCTGGAAGCATACCTTGGCGCTTGGACTGCCTCACACTAGCGCCGATGTCCCTTACGGCACGGTTGAAATGGCGACGGCTGTTGAGCAATTATTTCAATCCGGCAACCTATCGCAGACTTCATTATTTACCATGCTGGGACACGAAGACGGCGTAGTTGCTTTCGGCAAAAACATGCAGGAAGCGGCCTGGGAACTGATCAAATATTTATCACTGGCCATCGGAATTGAACAACAGCGCATTAACCGATAAAATGCTTGATCCTATATTAGCAACCCTTAATAAAATATGCCGGAAATACAAATCTACACGACCAATATTTGCCCTTATTGTATGATGGCTAAGCGCCTGCTCGACAAAAAAGGCGCTTCCTATACAGAAATCAATGTGGATGCCAAGCCCGGTTTAAGGGAAGAAATGATGCTCAAAACAAAGCGTCGGACGGTTCCCCAAATCTATATAGGCGATTACCATGTCGGCGGTTTTGACGAGTTGTATGCGCTGGATCAACAAAAAAAACTGGATGATTTACTGACAGCTGCGTAAGTATGAAATTTAAATAACTGACAAGGAGCTTTCACCACGAAGACACGAAGGACACGAAGATTTATGTTTCACTCTTCGCCTCTTCGTGATGTCTTTGTGTGACTTGCGTAGGCAAGTAACGGCTTTTCGTTGCCCAACCTTTGAGCGTTCAATGAGGGAATTCGCCTCGCATTGAAGCAGAAAAATATCGGGCATAAACGACACGCTCGATCTACAAACCTCTTGAAATATCCTTTTTAATATCTTCAACATTTTCCAATCCTACTGAAATTCTTACCAAACCGTCTTTAATGCCGGCGGCCGCTCTGACTTCCGGCGTTAACCGACCATGCGTGGTAGTAGCAGGATGGGTGATGGTGGTTTTAACATCGCCCAGATTTGCGGTAATCGACAGCATTTCAGTGGCGTCGATCAACTTCCAGGCGTGCTCTTTGCCGCCGGTCAATTCAAAACTGACTATACCGCCGAAATGGCTTTGCTGGCGCTTGGCCAGTTCGTGCTGAGCGTGCGATTGCAAACCGGGATAATGAACCTTGGCGACACCAGGTTGCTGCTCCAGCCAAAGAGCCAGTTCAAAAGCGCTGTCGCAATGCGCTTTCATCCTGACCGCCAGCGTTTCCAAGCCGGACAAAAACACCCAGGCATTAAAAGGACTCATGGTCGAGCCGCCGGTGCGAAGATAGGGGTAAATATACTTTTCTATGATCTCTTCACTGGCAACGACGGCGCCGCCGACACAACGTCCCTGCCCGTCTATATATTTGGTTGCCGAATGAACGACGATGTCCGCGCCTAATTCCAAAGGCTTTTGCAACACCGGCGTACAAAAACAATTGTCAACAATCAACAAGCAGTCGTGTTTATGAGCGATGTCTGCAAGCACCGAAATATCGGCAATTTCAGTTAAAGGGTTGGAAGGTGTTTCCAGAAACAAAAAGCGGGTATTCGGTTTAATCGCCGCCTCCCAAGCCGCGGCATCGATCAAATCGACAAAGTCCGTTTCGACCCCGAATTTGCTGAAATAATTCTGGAACATCAATACCGTGTTGCCGAACACCCCCCGTGAACACACCACGTGATCGCCCGCTTTAAGCAACCCCATACCGACTGCCATAATGGCCGCCATGCCGGAGGAAAACGCCAGACAGCGCTCGCCTTTCTCCATTAACGCCAGCCGCTCCTGAAAGGCGCTAACCGTTGGATTGGTAAAACGGGAGTAGATATTACCGGGTTTCTGCCCGGTAAAGCGCAAAGCGGCCTCTTCAGCACTCTTGAACACATAACTGGATGTGGCAAAAATCGGGATGCTGTGCTCATCTTCATGAGTGCGCTTATGTCCGGCTCTTATCGCCTGAGTTTCCAGAGAGTAGTTGTTCCAGTTAATGTCTTTCATTTGTTTTTAAACGTATTTATTTGTTAAAAGATCAGGCTAAAGGCGAAGGACAAAAGGCAAAGATAGCTTATTGAAACCTGTTTTTTGCCTTTCGCCTTTCGCCTTTATTTACCCTTGCTCCTCAATCACCGTTTTGCATTCCGATAATGAAATTTTCCGAGTTTCTTTCCGCTTGCGCGCCGTCATTGCGCAAAGCCTCAGTCCGCTCCAGATACTCATCGTCAATGTCGCCGGTAATGTATTCTTTACTGAAACAGGAGGTATCAAAATGCTGGATGTCCTGATTACCTTTACGAACCGCATCGATCAGGTCATTCAGTTCCTGATAAATCACCCGGTCCGCGCCGATTGCTACACGCACCTCGTCTTCGGTACGATCATGGGCAATCAATTCATGGGCGGCCGGCATATCAATGCCGTAAACATTGGGATAACGAACCGGAGGTGCGGCAGAGGCAAAATACACTTTTTTGGCCCCGGCATCCCTGGCCATCTGGATAATCTGCTCGGACGTTGTACCTCTAACGATTGAATCATCGACCAACAACACATTCTTGCCTTCAAACTCAAGACTGATCGCGTTTAACTTTTGCTTGACCGATTTTTCGCGCATTTTTTGGCCCGGCATGATAAACGTCCGGCCGATATAACGGTTTTTTATAAAACCTTCACGGTACTTTACGCCCAGAATATTAGCCATCTGCAATGCCGCCGTCCTGCTGGTATCGGGAATGGGAATAACCACATCAATATCATGATCAGGCCAGTCTCTGAGCACTTTTTTGGCCAGTTTTTCACCCATACGCAGACGCGCTTTATAGACCGAAATACGATCAATAATAGAATCCGGTCTGGCAAAATATACATATTCGAAAATACACGGACAATGATCTACTTCATCTGAACACTGCTTGGTATGCAATACGCCTGATTCTTCTATAAATACCGCTTCGCCAGGCTCTATGTCCCTGATAAGCTCGAAACCCAGCACATCCAGAGCGACACTTTCAGAGGCAATCATGAATTCCGAACCTTGCTCGGATTTTCTTTCGCCAAACACTATCGGTCGAATACCGTGAGGATCCCTAAACCCTAAAATCCCGAATCCCGCAATCATAATGACAACTGCATAAGCGCCCCGACAACGGCGATGTACACCCGATACCGCCTGAAAAACATCGTCCACGCTTAATTGCAATTTACCCAAACTCTGCAATTCGTGAGCAAAAACATTCAACAAAACTTCGGAGTCGGAATCGGTATTGATATGCCGCTGATCTTCTACGAACAGGGCTTTTTTTAATTCTTCGGTGTTAGTTAAATTACCGTTATGCGCAAGCGTCAATCCGAAAGGAGAGTTTACGTAGAAAGGTTGCGCTTCCGCAGAACTGGTGCAACCCGCTGTTGGATAACGCACGTGAGCGATACCCATATTGCCTTTCAATCTCAACATCTGGGCATTGGTAAAAACATCACGGGTCAACCCATTTTCCTTGCGTAAATGTAACCGCCCGGCCTCACAAGTCACAATGCCCGCGGCATCCTGACCTCTATGTTGCAAAACTGTCAGAGCATCATATAACTCTTGATTAACAGTTTGATGTGAAACGATAGCAGCAATACCACACATTATTTTTTAACCTGATTGTTTTGTAGAGATTAGCGAAAGAAATTAACGATAACTGATGTATTCCGCCATGCCTGACGAAAGATGATCTCGCAACCATACGGCGAGCAACTGAAAAGGTGGAATCAATGTTGATTCTGTCCACCAGGAATCCTTGGGCAAGGGCGTCAATCCCGCCAGTATGACAACGACAGTAACGACAATCATGCCGCGAACAACGCCAAAAACCATCCCGCCGAAACGATCCATAAAGGTTAATCCGGTTTTCTTAGCCAATACACTCAATAGAAAACCGATTAAACCGCCGAGACTCAACGTGATTGCAAATAAAGCCACAAAAGAAGCCACCATTCTGGCTGACGGGTGGCTGATAGTCGATTCCAAAAAACCGGAAAACTCACGACTAAACATCAAGCTCACCCAAATTGCCAGCATCCAGAATACTAATGAAAAAACTTCCTTAGTAAATCCACGCAACAACCCGCTGACAAAGAAAATAAAAATAAGCCCAATAAGGGTAAAATCTATCCAAATCATGCTGTTACTAAGCGCTTTACTCGGAAATCAGGATTGCCTTTATGTTCTGCTTATCCAGTCTTGCTTTCATTGCGGCCGCCTTTTTTCCGTCAAGTTCCGGGCCTACCCGGAGCCGATATGAAGTTCCTTTATCTGTTTGAACGGTATCCAATGAGGCGGGCAAACCTTGTTCATGCAAACTCTCCCAAAGAGACATTGCATTTTCTTTTTTACTAAAACTGCCTAATTGAATGTACCAACGCACCAATTTCGGAGTCGCTTTGGGCGGCACAACTACCGGTTTTTTCGCTTCCGCTACAGCGGCAGCCAAGCTCTTCGCGCTACTAGGCTGTTTAAGAATCGGTTGCCGCGCAGCATCACCCACAGCTGCTTTGGGTGCATCCATTGACGGTTCAATTTCAGGCTTTTTAACCGCTAATTTTATCGGCTCTACGACTTTTTTAACCTTTACTGGCTCTTTAGTCATTGTTTCTACATGAGAGTCCCTAACCTGCATTTTGGGAGCCATACTTTTGCGAATGCCATCCGCAGCAGCGTCTGTCGATAAAGGCTGTTCTGCAGGAGTCTGTTTTAGCCGCGATTTTGGCTGACTGTCTTCAGGCTCAACGACTTCTTCCGCACCGGCATCCTCTTTGGTATAGCCTTCAGATTCGGTATACAAAGATTCTTCGGAGCGCCCCTGTTTCGGCTGACCGGCTACAGGCTCATCGATAACTTCCTCTGCTGCACCGGTACTCTCAAGCGTATCGCCAGCGGCTTCAGTCGATAAAGGCTCCGGGTCCGGCAACTTTGAAATCTGTTCGGCACTGGTCGGCAACTTACCGGCTGTGTTTGCGCCTGAATCAGCTGGAGCGGGAATACTCAACTCACTGACTAACTGACCGCTATTATCGACGGGATCATCGAACAGCATGGGGATAAAAATAGCACAGAGTGCCGTAACAACGACGGCACCAATCAAACGTTGTTTTAATTCATGATCCATTTCGTCTACTCACTTTTTCTCAAATTCAACCAAGCACTCAGATACCAAAAAAAAAGATCCAAAAACCAATAACAGATCACCTTGTTGCGACTGGTTCTTTGCAGCAGAAAATGCTTCAGTAAAGTCGGCAAAACCAAAAGAAACATTGGACACCGAACTTTGTGAGAAAATCTCACGCATAACGGACTCCGAAGCGGCTCTAGGGTTTGCCAACGGTGCAAAAAACCAGTCGTAAACCACAAAATTCATAATTTCAAGGACACCGGCAATATCCTTGTCTTTCATCATTGAAAAAACAGCATGGATGCGCCTGCCTGGGAAAACAGTCGTCACATAATCGGCCAGCGTCCTGACTGCCTGGGGATTATGTCCCACGTCCAGCAGTACTGGGATTTCGCCATCAATCAGTTGAAAGCGCCCGGCTAACCGGACATTTGCCAGTCCCTGTCTAATCGATGCTTCAGTTACCGGTAAGATTTCAGCCATCTTGGTCACCGCTAAAATGACCGCGGACGCATTATGATACTGATGCTCCCCTTTTAGACCCGGCTCCGGCAATTGTAGCATTTTCCGATCAGCAAAAAACCAATCCCACCCTGTTGCCTGCTTTTTATAACTAAAATCTTTATCGATACAATACAGCAAGGCATGCTGTTCAACAGCACTCTGCATCAATGATTCCGGGGGATCGGGATCACCCGTGATAGCGGGAATTGCGGCCCGGAAAATACCGGCTTTTTCCCGTCCTATGGCTTCTCGTGTACCGCCCAGCCACTCAATATGATCGATACTGATGCTGGTGATCAATGCCACATCGGGATCGACAATGTTGACGGCATCCAGTCGCCCGCCCAAACCGACTTCAAGCAATTGCACATCGACCCCGGCACGCTGGAATATATCAAGCGCCGCCAGTGTGCCGAATTCAAAATAGCTTAATGAGGTATTGCCCCGTACCGACTCTATTCTTGCAAAGGCCTCGCAGATTTTGTCATCCGATACCGGTTTACCGTCTATTTTTATTCTTTCATTATATTTCAGAATATGCGGCGACGTATAAGACCCTACCCGATAGCCTTGCGCCGTATAAATGGACTCAAGATAAGCGACGGACGAGCCTTTGCCGTTGGTTCCGGCAACAGTAATAGTCGGGGGTTTGACATAATCGGGGTTAAGCGCATGAAAAACCTGTGCCGCCCGCTCCAAACCCAAATCAATTACTAAAGGATGTAAGCTTTCCTGCCACTTCAGCCAACCCTGTAGTGAATCAAAACGTATCATTAACCGATATTTGTCAGTCTTCCTGATTCGGGTGATGTTCAACATCATCCGCTTCAACTTGAACCCCCCCTGCGCCTTCGGCCTCCCCCTTTGACAAAGGGGGACTGAGGGGGATTTTGTCTCTACCCGCCATCAGCATCGCTAAGATACCGGCTATTTTATCGCGCATTTCACGTCTGTCGATAATCATATCGATAGCGCCATGTTCCTGTAAAAACTCGCTACGCTGAAAGCCTTCCGGCAGCTTTTCCCGGACGGTTTGCTCGATTACACGGGGACCGGCAAAGCCGATCAAGGCATTGGGTTCCGCAACATTAATATCGCCCAGCATCGCCAAACTGGCTGAAACGCCGCCCATGGTCGGGTCGGTCATAAACGAAATATACGGGAGACCCGCCTCGGACAACTTGGTTAATGCCGCACTGGTTTTCGCCATCTGGAACAAGGAAAACAGCGACTCCTGCATACGCGCGCCGCCACTGGCCGTAAACACAATAAACGGCACACCCAGTTCCAGGCTCTTGTTGACGCCACGAACAAACTTTTCGCCGACTACCGACCCCATTGATCCGCCCATGAAGCCGAAATCAAAAGCCGCGGCAACAATATCACGGCCTTTTAACTGACCTTTCATCACCACCAGCGCGTCGCTTTCTTTAGTCTGTTTTTGCGCCTGAGCGATTCGGTCTTTATATTTCTTACTGTCTTTGAATTTTAACGGATCGACAGGCTTAACATTTTTGCCTATTTCTTCATGGTCGCCTTCGTCCAGAAACATATTCAACCGCGTCCTGGCCGAGATGCGCATGTGATGCTCGCATTTTGGGCAAACGCTAAAATTTCTTTCCAACTCCGTGTTATAAAGAATTGCATTACAGCTAGGGCATTTATTCCACAATCCTTCGGGCACAGCGCCTTTTTTATTCGACCCTTCGGTTCTAATTGTTGAAGGGATTAACTTCTCAAACCAACTCATTCGTATGCCCCATCGTATTTCATCATCGTATTCCAAACCCTGTCTTTTAGCTATCCATTGCCTGGCGCATGGCGACCAATAACTCGATTATTTCTTTTTTAGCACGTTCCGGATCATCCGGGTTTGCTTCGACTTTACTGATCAGCGCGCTGCCGATAACCACGCCGTCACCCAAACCTGCAACCGTCTTGGCTGTTTGTGCGTCTTTGACGCCAAAACCGATCGCCACAGGCAATCGCGTATTCGCCCTGATTTGCTTGAGCTTGGTTTCGACGTCCGCCGTATCCAAATGCCCGGCGCCGGTTACGCCCTTCAACGAAACATAATAAAGGTAACCGCTACCGGCAGCATCCATCTTCTTAATACGCTCATCCGTACTATTGGGAGCCAACAGAAAAATCGGGTCAATATCACGCGCCTTTAACAAGGCAACGCATTCTTCCGCTTCTTCCGGCGGCAAATCAACGGTTAAAACACCATCGATCTCAGCGCGTTGTGCGGCATTGGCAAAATCTTCATAACCCATGGCTTCAATAGGATTCACATAACCCATTAACACCACCGGCGTTTGTTGATTGGTTTTTCTGAATTCTGCCGCAATAGCCAATGTGCGTCTTAAGCTCATTTTATGCTCTAAAGCGCGCTCACTGGCCCGCTGAATAACCGGGCCGTCCGCCATAGGGTCGGAAAACGGCACACCCAGCTCGATAACATCAGCACCGGCCTCAACCATGGCATGCATCAACGGCAAGGTGAAATCAGGCCTGGGATCGCCTGCAGTAACGAATGGGATTAACGCCTTACGGCCTGTTTTGGATAACTGTTCAAATGTAGCGGCTAATCGACTCACAGCTCTATCCCCTCGCGTTGCGCCATTGTTTGCATGTCTTTATCCCCACGACCGGACAGACAGACAATGATAATTTCATCTTTTTTCATGGTAGGTGCAAGCTTCATGGTGTAAGCCATCGCATGACTCGATTCCAATGCAGGAATAATACCTTCCATCCGGGTCAAAGCATGGAAACCTTCCAATGCTTCGGTGTCGGTAATATTGACATATTCCGCTCTGCCGGTATCTTTCAGCCATGCATGCTCAGGACCGACACCCGGATAATCCAGACCGGCTGAAATGGAGTGCGTCTCGATGATTTCACCATCGTCGTCTTCCATCAGATAAGTCCGGTTGCCATGCAGTACGCCGGGACGGCCTGCGCATAGAGGCGCTGAATGACGACCTGTCTCAATGCCGTCGCCGGCCGCTTCAACACCGATCATTTTGACTGCGCTATCGTCAATAAACGGATAAAACAAGCCGATTGCATTCGATCCGCCGCCAACACAGGCAACCAGCGCATCCGGCAAGCATCCGGCTTGATCCAGGCATTGCTGTCTTGCTTCACGACCTATGATGGCCTGAAAATCCCTGACCATAGCCGGATAAGGATGCGGCCCTGCAACCGTACCTATAATATAAAAGGTATTGTCGACGTTGGTCACCCAGTCTCTGAGCGCTTCGTTTAACGCATCCTTTAAGGTTTTTGACCCGGATTCAACGGCGACAACTTTCGCGCCCAGTAACTTCATCCGATACACATTCAAAGACTGCCGTGCAACATCAACAGCGCCCATGTAAACCACGCACTCCAATCCCAGCCGCGCTGCAACCGTCGCTGTCGCCACACCATGCTGACCGGCTCCGGTTTCAGCGATAATACGGGTCTTACCCATGCGTTTAGCCAATAAAGCCTGCCCAACCGTATTGTTTATTTTATGTGCGCCGGTATGATTCAGGTCTTCGCGCTTTAAATAAATCTGCGCACCGCCAAGCTCTCGACTCCAGCGTTCGGCATGATATAGAGGCGAAGGTCGACCTACGTAATGCTTTAAATCAGCATCCAGTTCCGCCATAAATTCAGGATCGTTTAAATACTGCTGATAAGCGGCATTCAACTCCTGAATCGGTGGAATCAATGTTTCCGCGACGAACATTCCGCCATACGGGCCAAAGTGTCCCCGCTCATCGGGCATATTATATTTTTCTGTCATATTATTATTCTGTCACCCTCATTAACTTCACGTATGAATGCCGCCATTTTCAGCGCATCCTTAACACCTTTTTCCGCTTCCACACCGCTGCTGACATCCAGAGCATAGGGTCTTACTGTCTGCACCGCCTGCCTGGCGTTACTCTCATCCAAACCGCCCGCCAGTACAATAGGCAAGGCGCACTGTTCAGGAATCCTGTTCCAGTCAAACCGGCTGCCCGTACCGCCTTTCGCTCCCGGATGATAGGCATCCAGCAGCAACCCTGCCGCATCATGATATTGCCGGGCCAAACCTGAAATATCGATGCCTTCCTGCATTCTCACCGCCTTCATATAACGTTTGCCGTAAAGCCTGCAAGCTTCAGCGGGTTCATCGCCATGAAATTGCAGGCAATCTATCGATACCCGCTCCAGAACCTCGCGTATCCGTGCTTCCCGCTCATCAACAAATAAAGCGACGACTGAAACAAACACAGGTAAAGCATTAACAATTTCAATAGCTTGGTCAATACCCACATTTCTTGGGCTGGGCGGATAAAACACCAGACCAATTGCGTCTACGCCTAATCGAGCAGCGCAAACAGCATCTTCAACACGGGTAAAACCGCAAATTTTAACGCGAGTTCGCATAAAGTGATATGAGAAATTTAACCAAAAAAAGCTAGCCGCCTAGAATAACATAAAATGACATTATGATTTGCCTGTAATCGTCATTAATTTAGCTCATAAAAAACAACCGCACCAACAAAAAAGGCCGATGCAATATCGACCTTGTGCTTAATAACACTAAAAAATGCAGTGAGACTGAGTTTGCAATACAACCCAGAAATTTCAAAATGCCTTTAAATTTAAGCGAAAAAACTACTCTTTATTAATGCTCATGTTCATGATGCTCGTGTTCATGAACATGCTCATGACCACCAACATTCGGAACTTGAACCGCTTTAACAGCCACGCCATATTTGTAAACCATCAATCCGCCTAAATCAGCGCCCAACATCATCAGCACACAAAGCAAAGCTGATAATATAAGGAAAAAACCGTTAGCTCCGCCCTGAATTATTCCACCGCTTTTCAAGCGCCAGGCCGACAATAAAATCGCCAAAGACAGTACGGATACGCCAAAATGTTCATGCCGTTCCATGATCGCATGAACATCGTCCCCATGCGCTACGGAACCTGCGGCAATAAAACCGGCGGTCACCGTAAACACGGCCGCTACGGTGCCAAAATAAAGCAGCCACCCGGCGACATTGCGCCAGTGTTGTTTTTTAGCCAGCGTCCCGACCACGTCCAAAGCAAAAAAAACCGATAGGAATGCAATGGGAAAATGCACCAGCAATGGATGAATATTATCCATATTGGCAATGCCGGGCATTAAAGCCGAAAAAATACCTTTAGAATCAAGAGCCGAAAGCTCTTCAAAAAAAGCCAGCAGACTTGCAATGCTGTCGGCAATGCCGTCACCGTGCTCGGCTCCGCCATGAATTTGAAAAGACATAAAGTTATTCATATTAACCATCACTATTATTTATAAGGAAAACAATCTACTTGATATTTGGACAATTGCAAATAAGTAAGGAGCATTGCAATGCAGTTAATTCCGGAAAAATTAATTTATCCACGAAAGCCAAAAGCAGGCGACACGAAAAGCACGAAAGAAAGAAGCGGAAAGGCGAAAGTAATTAAACTACCAAGTTACTTGAGACCCGTCGACAGACGTTACGAGAGCTATGGTGTGACCCTTTGCCCTTCGCCTTTTTTCGTGTCTTTCGTGCTTTTTGTGGACTCATCATTAATCATGCCGCTTGGCGCCAACCGGCAATTTATCAAACACCGGATGCTTGGCAATGCCGTAATGCTCGGGATAATAAACCGCGCCCAGATACAAGCCATAAGGAGGTGCCGTGACTCCGCCCAGTTTTCGGTTTTTAACCTCAAGCAACTCTTGCGTCCAGTTTTCATCTTGCTTTCCGGCCCCTATATCCATCAATACCCCGGCAATATTCCTGACCATGTGGTGCAAAAAAGCGTTGGCGGAAATATCGATAATGACTTTATCGTCGTCCCGATAGACATCAATAAAATACATCTCCCGGCAGGGACTTTTGGACTGGCAACCTTGCGCCCTGAACGTGGAAAAATCATGCTTGCCGATCAGATGTTGCGCAGCCCGGTGCATTTTATCGGCATCCAACGGATTGTGATGCCAAGTCGCCTGATTACGTAATAACGCCGATTTGATCGGCCGGTTAAGAATGACATAGCGATAAAAACGCGCAATGGCGCTGTATCTGGCGTGGAAATCGCCCACCGCCGGTTTTACCCAGGTGATCCTGACATCATCCGGCAGATTGCTGTTACCGCCCAGCACCCAGGTATGCAGTTCGCGCTCTACTTTTGCGTCAAAATGCACCACCTGCTCAAGCGCATGCACACCGGTATCGGTTCTTCCGGCGCACTGCACGGTAACCGGATGATTGGCGACTTTCGATAAGGCCTGTTCAAGCACCTGTTGGACACTGCGCTGATGAGTTTGCCATTGCCAGCCTGAAAATCCGCTGCCATCGTATTCAATGCCTAAAACGATACGCGTCATCCAAGTCCCTTTACGCTTACAAAAAAACAGCTACTCATGAATATAAACCTTAACTCCAACCTCAATCCTATTAAACAAATCCAGCACATCGGCATTTTTCATCCGAATACAGCCATGCGATTCAGGACTGCCGTTCATCAACTCATCAGGACAACCGTGGATATAAATATACCGCCAAGCGCTATCGACGTTGCCGTAACGATTCTTGCCCGGCTCCAACCCGCCCAGCCACAAGATCCGGGTCAAAATCCAGTCGCGTTGCGGATGCTGCCCGCCCAAATCGGCACTGTAAATTTCACCGGTGGCGCGTCTGCCGACAAAAACCGAGTTTAACGACCGACCCTCGCCGATTTTGGCCCTGATCTTATGCCAACCGGTAGGCGTGCATTCGCTGCCCATCAATTCGCCAGCACCTTTTTTGGCGGTGGAAACGGCGTAACACTGCACCGACTGTCCATCCGCATAAACTGTCAGTTGCTGGCTGGCAATACAAATATCCAGATAATTCTGCATATCGCCTGGCTGATTATTTTTCATTTAGCGCCCAAGCCCTATTCGAATCAGAACGTCACATTCCGGTTTAACAAACATGAGTCATTACGTTGTTTATTTTTCAAATAAAGCCATCGATTCGACATGCCCGGTCTGCGGAAACATATCCATCACCCCGGCTTTAACCAGTTTATAGCCCAGCTCATTAACCAGGATTCCCGCATCGCGCGCTAAAGTTGACGGATTACAGGACACATAAACAATCTGCTCGGGCTGCCATTTTTTAAAATGATGCAAAACATCGGAGGCGCCGGCCCTGGAAGGATCGAGCATGATTTTGTTATATTTCCGGTTAGCCCAGGGCTGGTCGCTAATATCCTTGCTTAAATCGGCCGCGTAAAACTCGACGTTTTCGATACCGTTATGACGGGCATTTTCTTTGGCGTGATTGACCAAGGGTTGGTCGCCTTCCACGCCGACCACATGACCTGCAAATTTCGCCATCGGCAAAGTAAAATTACCCAAACCACAAAATAAATCCAGCACCGAGTCGTTTTCATTCAACGCCAAAGTCTCCAGCACCCGGTTGATCATTTGCTTGTTAATTTCATAATTAACCTGGGTGAACATCGCGGGTTTGAATTTAAACTCCAAGTCTTGATCCGGCAGCGCATAAGTCGGTATCAGTTCCGGCTCGCCATCCAGCGGCACGATGGTATCAGGACCTTTGGATTGCAAACACAGCGATATGTCATGCTCATGAGCAAACTCACGCATCCGTTCCTTATCGGCATCAGTCGGCGGCTCCAGCACTCGAAACGCCAGCACGCATTGCTGATCGCCGATGGCCACTTCAATCTGCGGAATTTTATCCTTGATGGTCAAACCGCCGATCATTTCCGACAAGGCCATCAGTTTAGTGCCGACGACAGGATGCATGACGATGCAGCTTTCAATTTCGGCCAAATACGGATGCCGTCTTTCCCTGAACCCCACCAGCACCCGGTTTTTTTTCTCGACATATTTAACGCCCATCCGCGCTTTGCTGCGATAACCCCAATGCGGGCCTACCAACGGTTGCCAAAGCTCCGGTATTTCAGTCTTGCCGATGCGCTTGAACTGATCGACCAGCAATTCCTGCTTGATCCTAATTTGCGCAGACGCTTCGACATGCTGAAAACTGCAACCGCCGCATACGCCGTAATGTGCGCACAACGCATCAACCCGATCGGCGGCGCGACTTAACAGCGTGACGACCTTGCCTTCCGCATAATCCTTGCGGCTTTCGGTATAAATAAACTCCACTTCTTCGCCCGGCAACGCCTCATCGATAAATATCACCTTACCATCGACGTGCGCCACACCGCGCCCATCATGGGCCAACGATTCTATGGTGACTTTAACCGGCGTTTCCGGTAACTGCTTTCTCGCTCTTCTTCTATTTGCCATGTCTATTTTTGTTTCCAGCTTCCTGAGGATTGATACCACCAGCCCGGTTGAGCATTACTCACCCAGCGACCGGCAAAAGTTGATTTGATTTGCGCCGCCCAATCGGGATGGCCGTTGGCATTGGCAATCGCCTGATAAAGATTTTGCCGGTCGGCATTTTCTGCGGCGACCAGTTTATTGACCTGATTCCTGTCTTTAAGCGGCACGCTTTCAGCATCCCTGACCGCCAGCAAACCGTCCGCCTGAATGCCGACAAAACCCGCCGCATACAAAGGTTGCAGACTGGCAAAGCGGCTTTCCATGGCGGCGCGCAACTGCCTGATTTCAGCGCTATCGATTGCCAAGTCCGCCTCACCGGCATGCGCCGGCGACACCACCACATTGATTGCAGTATCAATCACCTGATAAATACTCGCCTGCCAATCCGGCAAACTGGCCTTAGGCTTGGGTTCCGCTTTCTGCGGGGCGACATTTTGAATGTCTTTGATGATTTCATCCGCCGCTTTTTCAGCAGCGGCAGCGGGAAAATAAATGTTGATGGTGACACAGGCAGTCAACAATAACGCGCTTAATACGGATATTTTTCTCATAACGCTCTCCAAATTATTCAATGCTTACTTGATCTGATGTCGAAACACGCAGTAATCGCGCCATTAATACACCCCAGTCACGGCGGGGATTATAGCCGATCACATCAATCCGTGGCAGACCGCCGCCGGTAATAAACCGGAAAAAGGGGGATGGTGTCGGATATTCTACAGAAGGATATGCGGATAAAACCGAAAGTTATCGCCTGCGAAAAAAAACTGGACGATTTTTCCCGCACTGAATCGTGGTCGCGGAACACCGGCATGTCTTACATCGGATATGCGGGACATTTTTTTCCGCCGCCTAGATCAGGATAAGTTCAGGGCTAAACCGCATGGTTACCCGGCATCGAGGGGATTGTAGAAATGGTAGCGGTTCTTGCCCGATTGCTTGGCGGCATACATGGCTTGATCGGCATGGCCTAGCAGCACGTCCGGGTCATTATCATCGTTAGGGAAAATGCTTACACCGATGCTGGACGTAAGCGAAAACGATTGATCCTGAATGCAAATCGGCAAGGCAATGACCTCATGTAGTCGCTTCAGGGTGGCTATACATTCCTCCTCGTGATTTAAATTCGGCAGCAATACCACGAACTCATCGCCGCCCAGACGGGCGACGGTATCCCCTTCACGAAGGATGTTGCCCATCCGCCACGCCATTTCGATCAACACCTGGTCACCGGCTTGATGCCCCAAAGTATCGTTAACGGATTTGAAACCATCAAGATCCAGATAACAAATACCCAATATTTTTCGCTCACGTTTGGTTTGACTGACAGCCTGTTTCAGGCGGTCAGCCAACAACACCCGGTTGGGGATACCTGTCAAGGCGTCATAATGGGCAATGCGCTTCAATTCCTTTTTATGCCGCTTGATCAACAGCTGGTTATGCACCCGCATTAAAGTAATGCCGGGACTGATGGGTTTACTGATGTAATCCGCCGCTCCCAGTTGTAGACCATAGGTTTCGGATTCCTGATCGAACGCGGCAGTCACAAAAATCACCGGAATATCACGGGTAAGCGGATTTTCCTGTAAGCGTTGGCATACCTCGTAACCATCCATCACCGGCATTCTGACATCAAGCAGAATGAGATCGGGATGAGGGGCACACTGCGCTATATCCAATGCCCTCTGCCCATTGCCGGACACCTTGACGTGATAATCCTGAGTTAGCAGTAAAGCCAGTACTTCCAGATTAACGCGCGTATCGTCGACGATCAGGATAGTGGGGCGCAGGTCTTGACCTGATGTTTCAATTTCCTCATTTGGCACGTCCATGAGTGCGTTCAGCACAGATTTGGCCTTAGGGTAATCGGTATTCAGAATGTATTGGGCCAGAGTATTGTATTCCGCCTGTTTGTCATCCGAAAAAAGCATTTTGAGCCGGACGAGCAGCTCGTCGTTGATAAAACTGTCGTTGGCAAGCAGAGCGTCCAGTTCGACCATAAGTTGCCGACAAGTCGATACATCCCCGGCCGGAAACGCAACGGATGCCGATTCAGGATGCCTAAAAGCCGGATTGAGCTCAGCATCCCGGCTCTGCAATGCCGGAACAGCGGGTTTGACCCAGCGAGCCAACGTCGGAAAAAACTGCTCCCAGTCAATCGGCTTGCAAATATGATCGGTCATACCGTTGGCTAGACAACGTTTTCGATCTTCCGCCATCACGTTGCCCGTCATGGCGATGATCGGCAGATCAGCAAAACGCAGATCGGCACGAATAATACGGCTGGCTTCAAAACCGTCCATTACCGGCATCTGGCAATCCATTAACACCATTGCATAATCGTTCTTGTCGATCATGGCTATCGCTTCAGCTCCGTTAGAGGCGAGATCGACCCGAATGCCTTCATAACCCAGTATATCCGGCATCATTTCCCGGATGGCTAAATCATCCTCCACGAACAGCAGATACACATTGTTCAACTCCGGGTACTTATTCGACTTAACCGTTTGCAAAGCGGACTGATTGAGCTCGCTCACGGCCTGCAAGCCGAGAGTGACTATAAAATAAAAGGTACTGCCAAACCCTAAACGGCTTTCGATGTTGATAGTGCCGCCCATGGCTTCGACCAGCTCCCTGCTGATGCTCAGCCCCAGCCCGGTACCGCCGTACTTGCGAGTGGTCGAGTCATCGGCTTGATTGAAAGCAGCGAACAAGTGGCTTTGTTGCTCTTCGTTCAAGCCGATGCCGGTATCGATAACACTGAAGCACAAACAGGCCTCTTTAGCATCAGAAGCCTGTAACTGCACCTGTAGTGTGACGCTGCCCTTCTCGGTAAACTTGATGGCATTGCTCAACAGATTGAGCAGCACCTGCCCCAGCCTTAGCGGATCGCCGATCAAGGTGGTTGGCACATCCGGGTCAACCTCAAAGCGCAGCGCCAATTGTTTACTGTTTAGCAGTGACGACGTTACGTCATCCAAATACTGCATGACCGTCTCAAGCCTGAATTCGGTGTATTCCAACTTGAGCTTACCGGCTTCGAGTTTGGAAAAATCCAGAATATCGTTGAGTATGCCCAGCAACCATTTAGCCGACGTGTTGATTTTATTTAAATAATTGCGCTGTTTCCCCGTCAACTCGGTTAACAAGGTCAAATGAGTCATGCCCATGATGGCGTTCATCGGAGTGCGAATTTCATGACTCATATTGGCTAAAAATGCGCTTTTGATTTGTACTGCCGCCAATGCCTGATTAGTCATGTATTGAAGCTCCTCAGTCCGCTTTGCAACCTGATCTTCAAGATTAGTCTGAATCCTCCGGAGTTGTCGGATGCGCCAAAAATAGGCCGCTGCCAATAGCCCCATTAAGGTACTGAGCGCAATTGCGCGGAACCACACTGTTTGCCAATATGAAGGGGTGATGGTGATGGGCAGGCTGATCCCCGTTTCATTCCAGACTCCGTTGTTATTGCTGGCTTTGACGCGAAACAGATACTGCCCTGGATTAAGGTTGGTGTAAGTTGCAACGCGATTACTGCTATCGGTTTCCACCCAGTCCCGATCAAAGCCTTCCAGTTTGTAGGTATAACGATTGCGCATGGGATCGGCGAAATGCAGCGCTGAAAAGCGCAAGGAGAACATCAGTTTTCGCCACGGCAATGTCAACGCTTTGGGGGCGACCGTACTGCCTTCTAACTTAACGCCTTCTAACTTAACGTCCTCGGTAAGCGAACGATTAAGAACGCTGATATCGGTGATTGCTACGGTCGGCGGTATTTGATTGTTTCGAACGGACTCAGGGTGAACAACGACCATACCATTCAAATTATTAAAATACGGCATTCCGTCACCGTCGACTAAGGAAGCCCCATAAACCCAATTTGTAGAAAACCCCTCAGAAAGATGATAAGTACTGAATTGCGCGGTTATCGGGTCGAACTTTGCCAATTCAGCGTTGGTGCTGAGCCAAAGTTTTCCTGTTTTATCGATTTTGATTGCTCTGATGTAGTCGGAGTACAAAACATCACGATTGTTGTAATTACGAAAACTCAGACTGCCGTCCGCAGTAACGATTGCTTGGCTAATGCCACTGGTTGAGGCAATCCACACCGAACCATCCGGGTCTTCCTGTAAATCCAGTATAAAATTATTTGCCAAGCTGGCAGGATTAGTGGGATCGAAATAATAATGTTGAAATTGACCGGTGGCGGGATTAAGCACACCCAACCCTCCGCCTGATATATCGCCGCCGCCCACCCAGACTTTGCCGACACGATCAACCATAAGCGTGCTAACGGAATTGTTGGCAAGGCTGTGCGGATCCAGCGGATCATGCTGAAATTTTCGCAGGACGCCCGATTTCGGGTCATATTCGATCAAGCCGCCACCGGTGCCCAGCCATAGCGTACCGCCAAGGCCGGGGACAATTTTATTGACGAAATTACTGGCAATATCGCCCAACGATATGGACTGAAAATGCGCCTGCCGGGGATCAAACCGGATCAATCCATTGCGGGTGCCTATCCATAACGGCCCCTTCGGTTGTTGGTGCAAACTGTAAATTATGTCGTTAGGGAGTCCGTCTTTCCGGTTATGCTTGGCAGTCAGGTTTTTGATAATCTGCCGGGTTTTGGGATCGATCAACAACAGGGTAGACCGACCGCCCAGCCACAATTGACCTGCTTCAGCCGATGCTATCGCGGTCACAGTGTTATCCGTATAGTCGGCTTTACCTTGCAATGTTCTTGGGATAAGTTGTTCGAATCCGCCGAGGGATAAATCGACTCGGCTGATTCCGTTTTTCGTACTGATCAAAAATGACCCGGAGCGATCCAGCAGCAATGACAAAACATGGTTGCCGACAAGGCTGTTTGGATCTTCGAGTTGATGTTGGTAGCGGTCAAATTGCTGCCGGGCATCATCCCATCGCAATAAACCGCCAACAGTGGCTGCCCAGACGGTTCCCGAGCTGTCTTCGATAAAATCGTGAACCCTGAAATCTTCCGGAATTCCAGGCATCGGCAGTTGCCTGTTTTGTGCCCAATTCTGGCCGGGTTGCTTAAGGAAAATCCCAGCCTCAGTCCCCATCCACAAGCGCTGCCGACTATCGACAAACAAAGCTCTGATGTTTTTTGCCAGGGGGCTGTTGTCAGGGGTGTTGATTTGATAATGCTGAAATTGAGAGCTGCCGACGGGCAGGTAATCAACGCCTCCCGGCCAAGTCGCAAGCCACAGCCCTCCTTGCCGATCAAGCACCAACGTGTCGACATTATCGCTGGCAAGGCTATCAGGCTGGGTTGAGTCATGCTGATAAATGCGAAACTTTCCTGTGTCGGGATCAAAGTATTGTAATCCCAGCCGTGTCGCCAGCCACAGCCCCTTTTTACCATCCGAAACGATTTTGCGGATTTGACGGCTTTGTTGCGGATCGCCCTGATCAGCAGATGGCAAGTAAGTTTTAAAGGTATTGGTTTCCGATTCAAAAAGCAACAGGCCATTACGGGTACCAATCCACAGCCGGTGTTGCTGATCCTCAAGCAAACTGCTCACTGAGTCGTGGGGGACGCTACCCGGTGTATTGGACTGATGCTGAAAGTATCGGTATTGATAACCGTCGTAACGGTACAGGCCCGAGTACGTACCCATCCAGATAAATCCTTGATGATCCTGGATCATGGTCATTGGCGAGCTAAGCGCATCAATATTCAGCTTGGTAAAATGCAAAGGGGGCGCAGCAGCGTAAGTCACCGGAACCCATGCCGCCAGCCCAACAAGCAGTAGTATCCTGATTAAATGTCTTGTCATTGAGATCCCTTCAAAAGAACATTACAAAGCATACCCAAACCCATTAAAAATCAGTGGATAACGCTACGCTGAAACTGCGAGGCGCGCCAATGTAGTATGACGGAGCGCTGCCGCCCACGCCCAATGCACGGTTGGTAAAGCCGTTGCCGCTACCGGCATTCAGGTTGAGGTAATTCTGATCCAGCAGGTTGTAAACATTAAGACGCACGGTCGGGTCGCGGAACCATCCCGTCGAAGGCAGACGATAGCCTGCATCAAAACTGACCAGCGTATAGCCGTTGATCGATTCATCGTTGACCAGCGTCGAATAGCGTGCGCCGGTGTACTTGGCCGACAAATTGCCCGACCACGGCCCATCGCGATATTGTAGCGCCGCGCCCGCCATATAGCTTGGCACGTCGGGAAACGCCTTGCCGGCAGTCGCTTCAACCGTATTGGCGTCGGTTTGTAGGTTTTGTCCGATGCGGCTGTCGGTATAGGTGAAGGAGCCGTACACACTCCAGCTCGGCAAAAAACGCCAGGCTGACTCCAATTCAACACCTTGGGTCGTGGAATCGCCGACATTGTAGTTAGTATTGATATTGTTGATGGGGTCGAAGGCCGAAGCAATACGGTTGCGGTAATCGATGTAAAACAGTGTGCCGGAGAATGACACATCCTTGCCGGTATAGCGGTAGCCCAAGTCCCAGTTGGTTGCCAATTCCTCGCCGACATTGACGGTGTTTAGCGTGTAACCGGTTAATTTGCCCTGATTGTTAAAACTGCCGCCGCTAGTCAAGCCGTAAAACACCGAGTCCGGCGGTGCCTTGAAGTTTTCGGCGCGGTTGACAAACACTTGTTGGGTATCGGTGAACTGGTAACGAACGCCGACACTCGGGAGCGGTCTGGCGTAAGTTTGTTTAATATTGTAATAAGCGCCTCCGCCTTCACTGGCATAATTGGTGAAATCGCGCTGAATTTGGGTGTAACGCAAGCCCAGCGACAGGATGAGTTTATCGTTCAGGAAACCGATGTCGTCCTGAGCGAAGAACGATTGCGAGGTATTGAGGGTCAGAAAGTCGCGGCCCTGATAAGGTGTGCCGTCCTGACGCAGTAGAAAGGCTGAGCTGTTATCTAGCCAGGGATCGGCGCTATTACCGGCGGCGTCGAATGGCACAGCCGGCTGCGTGCGGCGGTGATGCGCATGCTCGAACCAGTAGCCGGCCATTAAGCGATGATTAGCAACTTGACTGTGAAGACGGGCGGTAACGCCGGGGCGCTCGGTTTCCGTCACGGCACCGCTATAAATCATTACCGTATCGCGTGTGTCACCGTCGTGATTGATGTCACGGATGCCGCCTCCGAGTTTGTTGACTGCATTGCTTTCCGCCAGCGTCCTGAGCTGGTTGCCGCCGGTTCCGTAGCCGTAGTTGTAATAAGGGTCAACATCCAGATGCAGATTGGGCAGCAGTTGGAACCGGCCTTTCAGTGTGGCCAGGTAATTGCGGTACGGATTGAGGTTAAGGTTGTAATAGAGGTCTGGGGGTATTTTTTCGACTTGTGCGCTGCCATTGATCCCGGCCAGATGTTGCGGGGCTTGGCCGCCGAAATCGGCATCGCGGCCCAGCGTTTGAATTTCGGCTAACGTTAAAGTGCGCAGATTGTTGTTGAGCATCTCGTTATACAACAAGCCGCCGGTAATACTGCTGCCGGGCGCCAGGTTGAGCACGCCTTTAAAATCCAGATGCTCGCGATCGGCGCCGCCGTAGCCTTTCCACTTTTCAGCCTCGGCTTTGGAGACCGAAATAAAAGCCTTAAAACGGTTGTCGCCCAGATAGCCGGTATCGGCTCGCAAAAAGGTCTTGTAAGCATTATAGGCGCCGTAACTCTGTTGCACCCGGAAGCGTGAGTGATCACTGGGACCGGAAGTGACAAAGCCTATCGAACCGCCGGTTGCCCCGACCATAGGCGCATCAGTTTCGCTTGAGCCTTGGGTGACTGAAATCTCTTCCAGGTTTTCAAGATCAACCAGTTCGGAAGGATAGACGGCATAGTTGCCTGCATCGTTGATTGGCGCGCCATCAATGCTGACACCCATTTGATCGCTGTTGAAACCGCGCATCCGCAAACCACCGCCAAATAAGCCGGTGGCGTCGTAGCTGTAAGTGTTAACCCCCGGCAGTAAATCCATGGCCTGATAGGCGTTATTAAGCGTGTTTTTCTGCTCGATGGCGGCGTGTGATACGACACTGCGCGAGCGCGCCGCGTTCTGCGGATTCATCAGGCCATTGCCGGGCGGAGCAACGCCTTCGACCACCATAGGTTCAAGCGTTATATTATTATCCGCCTGTACCGTAGCTTCAGCCAACATGGCGGTCATAAAGACAATGTGTCTAGTTCTGCGTAGCACTTTGAGGAATATCCCTCTCCTAAGTCGATTAACTTACAAGAGTATAGTATAAATGCTTACGTAAAAGTTGTTATTTGCTTACACTCAAAAAAGCCTGATTGAGCACTTTATTTTCCTTGAAAGATCGGACTATTGAGGGCTTAGCTTGTTCATTCCAGTCAATGACAGCGGCTACTCTCTTAAAAGTTTGCCGGGGTGCGTCGATAACAATTCCGGCTGATTGCCCCTATCCGTTAGCTCTGGGTCGGCATGATTTATCCCGAGCAACACCTCGGCGAATTCATCAGGCCGCAAAACGAGATACGCATTCCACGCGGCAAGCTTCGCATCTGCCAACAATTCATCGGTAGCTTCCTGCTCCTTGGACAAACTGATTTGCGCCTGGGACACGGCATCAAGATCCGCATAGCCATCTCTAAATAACTGGCTCGTTTGCTGAAAAGTTAAGCGCGTTTGGGCGGTCTGTAATTGGCTGGATTTTGCGGAAAGCTCTGTTTGGATTTTGGCATCCAACACCGTTCTAAGCTTGGTCTCGGCATCGATCAGTGCTTGTCGATAGAGCGCCTCGGCTTTCAGCACATCGGCATGCGCTGTTTCGACTGCCGCATATTCCGAAGTAAAGGGCCCCAAGGGTTGCTGAAGCACGACGCCGAAACGGTAACTATTTGGCGAAGTCGAACTGACAGCCGCATCGACACTATTCGGCTCCTGCCCCAGCCAATCATAGCGTCCGGTCATGGCAACAGTGGAATAAAAACTTGCGCGGGTCTGGTCAAGTTTATGCTGTGCCATCGCCGCCCGTTCTTTTGCCGCTTTTACGCCCGGATCGTCCTGGACAATCAGCTCAAGATCGTCATCATTCAAGTTCATTTGTTCCACATCGGGAATGGGAGCTGATGGAGCTTTGTACGGTATCGGTGCCTTCGTTTGCGTTCTCGGCCACAACATTGCCGGTGTTGTCCACCACGTAGGTATCGTCGCCTGCGCCGCCCTCCATCGTGTCCGCTCCGGTGACGCCGTCTAGCACGTCATTTCCGGCGAGACCATACAGGGTATCGTTTGCGCCCGGCAATAGTGCTGGTTGTGCCATTGTTGAGGTTGATGGTGGAGTTGCTAGACACTACCGAGGCATTGAGTATATCGAGGCCGCCATTGGTATCGTTGACATCGCTGCCGTACACGTCTACTTTCCAGCGGTTCAAGGTACCGGCGCCTAATCCAGATCGAAAAATAGGGGACGGAGCCGAATGGCACTTGCTTAAGCGATAAGCAAATGAATTAAAAAGAAAAAGCTGGCATGATGGAAAACTTTAGTCGCCAAACCATCGTAACCATCTTAATGCCAGCTTCCATGTATATTAACCGTTCAATCCAACCGCTACAACCTCGCATAAAACATTACGCCACAGCCAGTGGCGCATTTGATTTTTTAATCAACTCACTTCACGAGACCTTCTCGAAACAATAGAATCAACACTTCCTGAACACCGAGAACGGCTATTTCCTCCCACAGAAACACTGTCCATGTTTCTCGCACAAGCACTAAAGCCAGATCGTTCATGTCAAAGCATTGTCAACGATGCAGCGGTAAAACGACTGATGTATAGCTTGCCGAAATGCAGTACCCATACCGGCGATTACTGCAAAGCACGTCAGCGCTTACCGTTGGACATGGTCTCTACTGCGATGCGTCATACCGGCAAGCTGATTACCGAGCCAGCCCCTATGGCTTGGCGCTGGCACGGGCGGCGAGTTCGTCTGGTTGACGGCACAACCGTCACCCTGCCGGATACCAAAAACAATCAGGCCGTTTATCCGCAACAAAACAATCAAAAACCCGGATTGGGGTTTCCTATTTGCCGCCTAGTAGGCGTGACTTGTCTGTCCAGTGGCGCCTTACTCAATGCCGCCATGGGCGGCTATAAAGGCAAAGGCAGTAGTGAGCAAGCGCTGCTTAGATCGCTTCTTGATACTTTCGAATCTGGCGATATGATGTTGGGCGATGCATTTTATGGCACCTACTTTCTCTTGTCGGAACTCCAGTCGCGGCAGGTGGATGCCTTATTTGAGCAACATGGCTCACGAAGGCGTACGACCGATTTTAGTTTGGGCGCGGTAGACCGCGAAGCTATCCGTTTCGCGAAATCGTTAACGGCATTCTCTACATCATCAAGACAGGTTGCCAATGGCGGATACTATACGAGGCAAGCTTGTCGTACTGCCTCGCAGATGGATTGCTGATCGCTCTTTTGCCAGGCTTGGAATCTCCAGACGGCTTTCCAAGGATTATCAGTGACCGTGGTATTCATCAAAACTACCGAGATACACTGTCTTTACACAGAATTTATTAGGTTTTTAAACAGCTTCTTAGCTATTGGGTAATCATTTATTCAACAATCACTTCATCCGATGTCGAAATACGCTTCAATCGATCCATCAACACATTCCAGTCAACGCGGGGGTTATAGCCGATCACATCAATCCGCGGCAGGCCGCCGCCGGTAATAATGGCATAGCCGGATTCTCTAGCCTCTACACCCATCAACTGACACACGCCGTCATGCAAGTAACATCCCAGACCCAGCTTGTCGTAGCCGAAGGTTTCAAAAAAACGTAAAAAACTTTTGGACAGTAGATCAGCTGCACCGCCGCCACCGATGTTGGCGATGTTTTGTACCGCTTTTTGACTGATCCTGTGCCGCGAATCATCATTTTCCGGCGTGCCCAGCCAGGCGAAAAAAGTGACTGGATGCCAGTTTTCCATATACAACTGCCGGACATAGCCCGATAGCTTGCCGGTGATGCCGCCGAATTTAAATTTGCCGGTTAACTGATCCAGATCCAGGTTTTCGATTTCCAGATCGCTGTGGAATTTGGGGAAATCGGTAAACAATCCCGAAGAGGCGAGATTGCTGATTTTAACTTCACCGTCGAAAACCTTGACGGTCAGTTCGCCGCCCAGACTCAGGGTTTTGTTGCTGTACTCGACGCGGGGAATGTGACCGCTGATGGTACCTGATAACGGTGTCCAGTTTAGGACCAGAGACAGTTGCTCAAGCGACACATTACTGACATCGCCTTCAAAGGACAGCTCGGGGTCTTGCTGTTTTTTGGCCTGCCAGTTGAATTGGTTGATAGCGATTGCGCCGCCCAAAAAAGGCAATTGGGTCTTTTTTAACAGCCGGATGCTGTCAGCTCTGCTCAGCAGTAAAAGCTCGGCAGGACCTATAGGTACGGCGCGTACCTGCAATTGCTGCCAGGCAAATTTCGACGGCAGGCTAAAGGTTTCATCGTTCGACCAGTTAAGCTGACCTACGCCGCCCTGAATTTCGCCGCGTCCGGCTGCATCTTTAACGTCAAGATTGTTAAAGCTTGCCGCCAACGCGGTTAAGGATTGGTCGTTAATAGAAAAATCGGCTTTTAAATAGCCAGCGAGCGTAACGCCTTGCAATACGGTCTGCTCAAAAAACGGTTTCAGGTAGATTTCAGACAAGCCCTGCAAATTGTCACTGTTCAACGAAAGTTGAGATTTTTCAAGGCTTGCGCCATCCTTGTATTGAACGGTTGCACTGCCGCTTAATTCTCCGACTTTTGAATGCCGGTAACTTGCAGACTTTATTTCGACTCGTTTGTTTGATGCGTTCCAGTCGCCTTGTGCATCCAAAATGATATTTTGCCCGGCCGCCTCTATATACAAAGGCTCCGCATACAACGCGCCGCCGTTAAAATCAGAATGACTTTGCCATTGCCACAAGCCGTTATTGTGTTGGGCGTTCAGGGTTGATTCCAATACTAATGCCTCGGTAGCCAACCGCCCGTCTTTGGTCTGGCCGGTCAAACCATTAAGCCCGGCGGTTAAGGTAAATTCATTAACCCGCGCATAACTGCCGGACGCATCTAACTTAACATTGATTTTGCCGCCTTTCAGTTTGAACCGATCCTGCGGCAATAGCTGTTGAATCGACTTGCCATCCACCGCTTTGGCGTCGATCTGTAACTGCCATAGCTCGCCCTGCTCTTCGCCGTCAATCGCAATGATTCCACCGGCCAGATGTAAATCGGTTAATTTGAATGAGCTGCGTTTTTCCGCAACATGAAAAGAAAAGTTGGCGGTCGGCGATTGCCATTGCTTTGAACGCATCTCCGCCCTGCCCTGTTCGCACATCAGCTCCTTGTTTTGCCAAGTGAAAGCAGTGCAGCGGATATTGACCAGATTGAGGTCGTTGAAAGGTTTGGGCAGGCTTAACTTGGCGATCGTTAAGGCCAGTTTTTGCGGGTTTTGCGGCAAGTCGGTCAAGGCGATATTAATGCCTTCCAACTTCCATTGGCTTCCTGCGATGGTTCCTACATTAAGCGATACGCTATTCAGTGCATGGGCGGTGGGCGTTATTAAAATTAAAATAAATATGATGGCCCAGGGCAAGCGGCAGATCATCTCTAAAAATCGCCGCCACATCAACCGGACTCAGCACGACGGTGGAGCGTCGCATTCTGCATTCCCACGCCGGAGCGCTCATCGTTATACATAAGTGTCTGCAGCCTCGTTCCCACGCGGCGCGTGGGAACGATAAAAAGTTGCGTAAATACCTGTACACATTAGCCAGGAAAAACACCCGTAGATAAATACCGGTCACCCCGGTCGCAGATAATGACCACAATCACCGCATTTTCAACTTCTTCAGACAATTTCAAGGCAGCATGAACAGCGCCGCCGGATGAAATACCGGCAAAAATACCCTCTTGGGCCGCCAAAGCGCGGGTGACGTTTTCAGCTGAAATTTGGTCAACATCGATAATCCGGTCAACCCGATCAGCCATGTAGATCTTCGGCAAATATTCCTTGGGCCAGCGTCTGATGCCGGGGATTTTAGACTCGCCTTCCGGTTGTACACCAATCACCTGAATACCGCTGTTTTGTTCCTTCAGGAATTTTGACGTACCCATAATCGTGCCGGTTGTACCCATGGAGCTGACAAAATGGGTTACTTTGCCCTGCGTATCGCGCCAGATTTCCGGCCCGGTGCCTTCATAATGCGCACGCGGATTGTCAGGATTGGAAAACTGATCCAGCACCTTGCCCTTGCCTGCCGCTTCCATTTCCCTGGATAAATCAATCGCCGCCTCCATGCTGCCTGCGGCTGGCGTCAGGATGATCTCGGCGCCGTAAGCTTTCATCGAAGCCCGGCGTTCTTCGCTCATGTTGTCCGGCATAATCAAGGTCATTTTATAACCCTTGATCGCGGCCGCCATCGCCAACGCAATGCCGGTGTTGCCGCTGGTCGCTTCAATCAGCCGGTCGCCGGGTTTGATCTCGCCTCTTTCCTCGGCATGTTTAATCATGCTCAGCGCCGGACGGTCTTTTACCGAACCGGCCGGATTATTGCCTTCCAGCTTAACCAGGATGGTGTTGCCGGTATTGCCGGGCAAGCGTTGCAGTCTGACAAGAGGTGTATTGCCGACAAAAGATTCTATGGTTGGGAAAGTCATAATCGTCATTGTGGTACCAGGCAGTAATTTAGGAACGGGCAACACACATCCATGTTGCCGTATTTTCTATTTATGAAAATGATGCGTCGGACATTGGCCGTTTCTCAGGCTGATGATCGGCCAGTTGGCGGCGTCGGCGAATTCGGTCAGCTTTTCGTCTGGATCGACCGCGACCGGATGGTCTACCAGCTTGAGCAGCGGCAGATCGTTATGTGAATCGCTGTAAAACCAGCTATCCTGCATGGTTTCGGTTGAGCCCTTTAACCAGTCTTCCAGCAACTTAACTTTGCCTTCCTGAAAACAAGGGATGCCGTTAAAGCCACCGGTATATCGGCCATCGATAAATTCCGGCGTGGTCGCCAATAAGTTTTCAATGCCGTACAGCTGAACTATCGGCTCGGTAACAAAGCGGTTGGTTGCGGTAATGACCAGCAAGGTATCGCCCCGGTCTCTATGTTTGGCTATCAGCTGTTGCGCAGATTTTAACAATAGCGGTTTGATGGCTTCTTCTATAAATTGCGCCCGCCACTGATAAAGTTGATCGAGGTCGTTGTCCGCCAAAGGTTGTAGCGAAAAGCGGAGAAACTCGACAATATCCAGAGTGCCTTGTTTATAGTCATCGTAAAATTTGGCGTTGGCGCTTTCATAGTAACTTTTATCAACGATGCCATGGTCTACAAGAAACTGTCCCCATAAATAGTCGCTGTCATCGGCAATCAGCGTGTTATCCAAATCAAAAATCGCTAAGCTCACGGTTAATCCTGTCTTGAGTAATTAAAAAGAGCTGTGCGCTATGGCATCTGCACTTTATTTATGGAACAATGCTGTCATTAATTTAAATTACTGACCTCTCTTTAATAATTTTACCATCAGCAAGATTAAAGATATAGGAAAGGTAAAAACACAGGTTTTAACATGATTGACTCTAAAGGATACCGGCCCAATGTCGGGATCATCCTTTGCAATGACGAGGGTCGCGTGTTTTGGGCAAAACGAATGGGTGTAAACTCATGGCAATTCCCGCAAGGCGGGATAAATCCGAATGAAGACCCAGAAGCGGCGATGTATCGAGAGTTGTGCGAAGAAACGGGACTGCAGCAGCAGCATGTCCAGGTGCTTGGGCGTACCCGCTATTGGCTGAGATACCAGCTGCCCGAGCGCTATATACGCAAGAATTCCCTCCCGTTATGCATAGGCCAAAAGCAAATCTGGTATATGTTGCGCCTGATTACGCATGAATCCAATGTGCGTTTCGACCAGTGCGCCAAACCGGAATTTGATGACTGGCGCTGGGTGGACTACTGGGAGCCGCTTAAAGACGTGGTGTATTTTAAGCGCAAGGTTTATCTCAAAGCGATGAGCGAGTTAGGTGCTATTTTGACCGCCGAGACTATCCCGGTTAATGCTTCAGGGTATTTGGCCAAGGAAATTGAAAAGGCAAAAGACAAAAGGCGTAAAAAGTAGGAACTCCATCCCACTCCCATAGCGTCATAATCAAGCTATGGGGAGTTCACTCCACTGCCCGTCGTTTCGAATGCGGCAGCCTCAATATGCTGTACATCCATTCTTTTTCCGCCAGCTTGTCTTTGTTGCCGGAAACCGGTATGGGCATAATATAATTACAAGTTATTGAAAAATATGGCTATTTTTATGCTATTGATAAGGGCAAACACACTTATTCCGGCCTACCCAGCAACACCAAATAATCCTCTTCACTAATAACCCGCACACCCTTTTCCGTGGCGGCAGCGATTTTTGCCGCGCCCACATCGGAACCGGTAACCAGAAAATCGGTTTTTCCGGTGACTGAACTGCCCACCTTTGCACCCAAGCGTTTGGCTTCCTTACTCATGTCATCACGTTTACCGTGGATCATGGTGCCGGTAAAGACGATGGTCTTGCCGGAAATCGGGCTGATGTTTTGCTGCTGCTCGGCGATTAACGGCGTTTGGATTAAATTAAAACCCAGCTGGTGAAGTTGCATAAAATCGGTTTTTATTTTTGCCAGGCATTCAACCACGGCGGCGCTGGTTTTATCAGCAAAGCCTTCGATATTCATCACGTCTTCAACAGTCAGCTTGAAAATATCCATCAGATGATGATGTTGCAGCAGGCGTTCGCAATTGCCCAAGCCCATACGGTGAATGCCGAAAGCGCCCAGAAAGCGCCAATCTTCGATGGCTTCGGTTCTGCTGCGGTGCAATTGATCCAGCAAGTTTTGCGCAGTTTTATCGCCAAAGCCCATGTCTTGCAATTGCGCCATGTCCAGCTGATAAACGGCATAAACCGAGTTGATGCCGCATGCGTGGAGTTTTTCTACGGTTTTTTGCCCGAAGCCGTCGACATTCGCCAGGGTTCTGAAAAAATGCTCGATGGTGTTTTCAATTTGCGCGGGGCATTTCGTGGTGTTCAGACAATAAAGGTAATCACTGTCCCAAACCAGTTCGCTGCCGCAACTGGGGCAATGTTCGGGAATTTGCGGTTCTTTTGGGATAATGACCCGCTCGATTTTGGGTATCACCAAGCCTGAGCGCGTTAGTTCAATCAGCGTGCCGACACCAATACCCAGTTCCTTGACCATGCCGTAATGATGCGCCGTCGCTCTCGAAATCACCGCACCACTGAGTTTGGTAGGCGTTAGCTCTGCAACCGGATTAACCCGGCCGGAACGGGAGGTTTGCGGGGTGACTTTCAGCACGATCACTTCGGCGGTTTCGACGTTGCTTTTATAGGCGATCTGCCAGCGGTGGTGGTGCCGCGTTGCGCCCAGATATTTTTTTATCTGTTCATTGCCGACCAGTTCGAAAACGACGCCGTCGACATCGTAATCGACCAATGAGTACACTTTTTCGATAACCTGATCGAAATCGGCCAGCACTTCGGCGGCCGTGCCTTTCCAATCAGGCAGCTGTGAGAATGGAAAAAAAACTGCAGCATGGTTTTGGATGGCTTCCAAAGCGTGTTGTTCCAGGTCTTTTTCTTTGATGATGCTGGCCTGGAAGTTTCGGGAGTTTTCAAAATGCTCGGCCAGATGATTATTGAAATAAGTCTGGCTGACCACGATTTCGCCTGCGCCCTGTCCTCTTTTGCCGTTGCCGCCGACTTTCAAGCCTCGCTCGAAAACCCGACTAATATCAGTGCCTTTTCGGCCGTCGCCGCGCGTGTACAGCAGTTTTCCGTCGTCGTAAGCCGCATAGCCGTCCAGCTTGGGCGTGGCGCGGATCATCAGCGTGGAAAAATCCGCGTCACAGTCTTCGGCGGCTTTTTCCAGTCGGGACAGCCATTTTTCGATGCCGCTTTGGCTATAGGTTTTTTCGGTCGAGAGCATAGGCTCCGGCAGAGTGACGGTCTTGCCGACAGCGACGACTTCCGGTTCTATGGACTCTAAATAGGGATGGTGCGGGTGGCGTTTTTGCAATTCCGCCAGGAAAATAAAGTCATAATCCGCATCGGAAATTAGCGGCTCACCGCTACGATACAGGGCGTTGCAGACTTGCAAAAACTCAAGTAACTGCTCATCGGTCAGTTGCTGGGGATCAGCCAGTGTTGCGATTTGAGCAATCAGCTCAGGTGACAAGTGGAGGGATTCAAGGTCGGCTTCTTTAAGAAGCTCTAACTGCGTATTGCTGAGAGATGGCATCGTGAATAATCTGAACGGAAATTAAGGATTGCGCTGAAAAATGCGCTAGTTCCCAAGCTCCAGCTTGGGAATTCAGTGCTGGAAGCTCCAGCTTCCTGTCTCGCGAAGCTGGAGCTTCGCGATCTGGGTTACCAAGCTGGAGCTTGGGAACCAGCACAAAAAATAAGCATTGTAGGGTATGCTGCGCATACCTTTAGGCTCCAATGATACGCACAGCGTACCCTATAGAGATCATGCCGGACGGGGTCTGCAACTCCGTCCGTAGGTTTCACATAGTGTCAAATTTAAACAGTGCGAATGGGCTAAAGCTCGGCAATTGCTCCCTGCATTGCTCTACCTCCTGTATCCATGCAATCGTAACCCGGCCTGCGGTTATTGGAATCACAAACTCTGCCGAATGGATTGCACAGTCGCGTCGGTCAACGGTTGTCTTCTATGATCAAGCACCACACCGTCCAATTTCTCGGCCAGCAGGTTGATTGTCTCTATGTAATCGTCAAAAACGGCCGGTGCATCATCCAATGCTTCGGGCTGCATAAAAAACACAATGCCGGGGCAGTAAAAGTTTTCTAAATCCTTATCCGGAAACGTGCCCGGCTCTACAATACAGGCCACGCCAAAATCGACCAGCCGGTTAGCGTCCAGGCGTTCGAATATTTTCAAACTGCCGTATTCAAGCCCGACCATTTTAAAAGCTTCAACCAAATCAGCGCCGTTAAAATCTTCGTCCGCCTTGGTGATAATGCTGAACTGAATAATCGCCGGTGCGGCGGCGCGTGGCGGCGGCTCTACGTCGTCATCCTGTTCATAGTAATCTTCGTCTTCATCTTCATCATAATATCGGTCCGCTTTGTCATGAGCCTGATGACCTCCGACATTACCTTTAGCTGCTCCCAGCGGGATAATATCAAAGTCGTCCTCTGTGTCAACGGAGGCATCCGCCGCCAATGATTCATCCGCATCGTCATCGTAAAATTCCAGGTCTTCCCGTGCTTTTTTATCTTTTATATAAGCCCAGACCAACATGCCGATAACGACAACCATACCGGTCGCAATAATTACAATTCTTAATATTTCTTTATCCATTAGATTTCCGCCAGACTCACTGCTTCTTCAATATCAACTGCGACCATCCGGGACACGCCCGGCTCTTTCATAGTAACACCTGCCAGCTGTTTTGCAATTTCCATTGTCACTTTGTTGTGGGAAATATACAAAAACTGCACAGATGCAGACATCTCTTCAACCATTTTTGAAAACCGCCCAACGTTAGCATCATCCAGCGGCGCATCGACTTCGTCCAGCAAACAAAAAGGCGCCGGATTAAGTTCGAAAATCGAGAACACCAAGGCGACCGCCGTTAATGCTTTCTCTCCACCCGACAACAAATGAATGGAGCTATTCTTCTTACCGGGAGGTCTGGCAATAATGTTTACGCCCGATTCCAGCTCGTCTTGTTCAGTCAATTCCAGATAAGCATGACCGCCCCCGAATAATTTCGGGAACTTTTCCTGCAACCCGGTGTTTATTTTATCGAATGTTTCTTTAAAGCGCAGCCGACTTTCTTTATCGATCTTGCTGATCGCCTGATCCAGAGTCTGCAACGCCTCAATTAAATCGGCATGTTGCTCGTTAAGAAAATTCATTCGCTCGGACTGCGCCTTGTATTCCTCAATAGCGGTCAGGTTTATGGTACCTAATCTTTCGATTTGAGCCAATAAGTCGTCGACCGTTCTTTTCCAGCTGTTTTCTTCCGCCTGTTCCGGCAAGCTTTGCAATACCTGCTCGACATCCGCATCGATTTCTTTAAGCTGCTCGTTGACGGTTTGTTGTCGCACTTTGCTTTCCTGCAATTCAAAACGAATCGTATCCAGCGCTTCTTTTTGCTTTTCCAAGGCTCGCTGCACCCGGATGTGTTCCTCGGATAAGCGGGTTATTTCCGCTTCGAGATCTTCCTGAAGCCGGCATTGTTTTTTCAGGCGCGTCTCCAATTGCTCCTTGTCCACAACCATCTGCTCCAGCTGCTTTTTTTCCTCATCCATCGGGGTCAGTGTTTGGTACAGATTAAGCTCCAGCTCGGCGATGCGTTCGACCGATTGTTGATGTTGCAGCCGCAAACGCTCCAGCTGTTTACCCGTTAAGGTTTCGGAAGAACGTAACGATTCAATTTGCGCCTTGATGCTGTAAACCTGCTGTCTGGCTTCATTGGCGGATTGGTCGACACGCTGTTGCTCGGATTGCAGCTCCTGATTTAACGCCTCCAGACTGTGCTTGTTTTGCTCCTGCTGTTCCATGCTCTGCTCAGCCTGTTCCAACAACAGCTGGTATTCGGCGATAGTCTCGGCATTATCGGCGGTCTCGCGGCTTAACTCATCAATATCGTTACAGACCTGCTCCAGACGGCGTTGCTGATGTTCCAGCCGGGCCGAATGCGCGCTGAATTCCGCGCTTTTTACCGACAGCTCGCTTCCCAGGCTATTGTCCTGTTGCTGAATCGATTCGCGCGTGACTTCCGCATCTTTCAAGCCGGTTTCGGCAGTTTCCAGCTGGTCTTCAAACGCTTCGATTTCAATATGCAACTCTTCCTGACGCTGCTTTAACAGGCGCAATTCTTTTTCGCGTTGCAACACGCCGGTTTTACTGTCTTTAGCGCGGATTATTTTTATCCAGCCGGAGCCGAACCAGGTGCCGTCGGGGGTGATTACCGATTCATGCGACTTTAATTGGACGGATAAAGTTCTCGCCGTTTCGGCATCATCGACGCAGTAAACACCGGCCAGCAGATTGCTCAAATCCCACGGCGCATTTACCTTATCCAGCAAAACCGCCCCTTCTCCCTCAGGGAGAAGGCTGGGATGAGGGGATCTAAATAAACTTTTTTCCTGCTGATTTCCCCTCACCCAACCCTCTCCCTCTGGAGAGGGCTTTGCACCGGCTAAGTCTCCAGTTTCAACCAGCATTACCGACTCGTCGGTCAAACGCTGCAAGCCCGGAATAATCTGGTCGGCGCTTTCTATGCAAATCGCCTCAAGGTAACTGCCCAACACCGTTTCAACCGCCGTATCCCAGCCAGCCTGCACGTCCAGAAACTCGGCAAGTCGCCGGTTTTCGGCCAAATCCACGGACTCCAGCCATGCGCTCAGGTGCTTGTTATCTTTACCCATCGCATGCTGCTGCAATAATTCCAGCGAGGTGATTTTGCCTTTGACGCTTTGCATTTCCGAGCGGTGCGTATGCAATCCGTCATGATACTGCTTGATCTGTTGCCGCTGCTCGCGTATCTGCTGATGCAGGTCTTCAAGCTGTTGATGAAACTCAGCGCGCTGCGTTTCAATGATTTCGATGCCCGTATCCAGCGATTCGATCTCGCTTTGCAAGTCGCTGGACTCCAGCTCACTGCGCTCGCCGTGCAACTTATCCAGACGAATCTGCAACTGGCGATTCTGGTTTTCCAGCTGCACGGTTTTTACCCGCTGTACCTCGGCCTGTTCTTTATAGCTTGAACTGGTCGTGCGGTACGTTTCCCATTGCTCCTGCCACGCGCTTTTTTGCTGCTGGACTTCCTGCTGGTTGTATAAAACGTCTTCCTGCCTTTCCTCGGCGACAATCAACGCTTCTTCCGCTTCAAACAAAGCGGCTTTAATTTCTTCCAGCTGCTGCACATCGGCTTCGAGTTCTGCTAACGACTGATCGGCCTGCTGGCGCAAACGATTAATTTCGACGGTGGTTTGTTCGCGACTGCTTTCGCTGTGCTTGATGGTCTGCTCAAGACCGCTGACTTCGGCGACGATCTGGTAATAATCGCCCTGCGAGCTATTGGTCTGCTGTTGCTGAGTCTTATGCTCGGCGCGTTTGGCTTCAATGCTGTTATCGATGTCGCGCAACTCTACAAACAAGCGGTTATGTTCGTGAGCCACTTCCTGCAATTTTGCATCCAGCTGTTTCGCGGCCTGATGATAGGTATTCCAACGCATCGCCAACAACTCTAATCGATATTGGCGTTCCTGTTTTTTAAGCTCGGTATATTTTTCGGCTTTTTCGGCCTGCTTTTGCAGATGTTTGATTTGCTTTTCAACTTCGTCGCGCAGATCATCAAGCCGCTCCAGATTCTCGCGGGTATGTTTCATCCGGGTTTCGGTTTCACTGCGGCGTTCCTTGTATTTGGACACGCCCGCCGCTTCCTCGATATGAACCCTTAACTCATCCGGCTTGGCTTCAACCATACGGGAAATAGTGCCCTGTTCTATAATCGCATAACTTCTCGATCCCAGACCGGTGCCCAAAAATATGTCGGTGATGTCTTTACGGCGGCAACGCGAACCGTTCAGCATGAACACCGAGGTACCGTCGCGACTGACCTGGCGCTTGATCGCAATCGTATCGTATTGCGAATATTCGCCGCCCAGCTTGCTGTCGGTGTTATTAAAAACCAGCTCGACCGAAGCCGTGCTGACCGGTTTGCGTCCCGACGAGCCGTTAAAAATCACATCAGCCATACTGCCGCCGCGCAAATGTTTGGCGGAACTTTCGCCCATCACCCAGCGCACAGCATCGATAATGTTGGATTTGCCGCAACCATTAGGCCCGACAATGGCGGTCAAATTACCGCTAATCGGTATGACCGTTGAATCAACAAAGGATTTAAAACCCGAAAGTTTGATTTTTTCAAGTTTCATAGTACTGGTATGAATATCCCAACAGTTGAATTAAAATAACTGACTATTATTAACGATAATTAGCCGAGTATCGAATTTTTTCGCCTAAAGCCTACTTTCGATATACACACCACCTTTAATATAAGCAGAAGATGACAACACAACCAAGCAAAGATCTGGAAACTTTCGACAACCCGCAACCGGGTCGTGATTACACTATCCGCATTGATGTACCCGAGTTCACCTGCCTGTGTCCGAAAACAGGCCAACCGGATTTTGCCACCATCCAGATCGAATACGTACCCGGCGCGCTGTGCGTGGAACTCAAAGCGCTTAAACTGTACATGTGGGCATTCAGAGATCAAGGCGCGTTCCATGAAGCGGTCACCAATGAAATCCTTGATGACATCGTAAAAGCCATAGCGCCCAATTTCATGCGCATCCGCGCTGAATTCAATGTGCGCGGCGGCATCTACACCACCGTCGTCGTGGAACACAGAAATCCCGATTGGCAAGCACCGGAACTGGTTACGCTGCCGTAAGGCATCATGGCTAAGACCTATTACACCTCGGACATTGCCATCGCATTAAAATACGACGGCAAAAATGCGCCCAAGGTGACCGCCAAAGGCTCGGGTCTTACCGCAGAACAAATCCTGCAAATCGCCGAACTGCACGGAATACCGCTACAAACCGAGCCGGAACTGGCAAGAATTCTGGCTCAAATTCCGTTAGGCGATGAAATCCCCAATGAACTCTATGTTGCCGTCGCGGAAATTATCGCCTTCGCGTATTTCTTAAGCGGCAAAACACCCGACAATTACCAGCCATGAATTTTAAAGAAGCCCTGACCACCCTGCCCCAATACGTATTACCCCATCATGCCCTGTCCAGCCTGATGAGCAAACTGACCCATTGCGAAAACAAGACCTGGAAAAACCTGTTTATCAAGCAGATCATCAAGCATTACGGGGTCAACATGGATGAAGCGCGGGAGCCGGACATCAATGCCTACAAGAGCTTTAACCACTTTTTTACCCGTGAACTAAAACCCGGCGTTAGACCGCTCAGCAGCGAAAGAAACGCGATCGTCTGCCCAGCCGACGGCGCAGTCAGCCAAGCCGGAGACATTACCGACGGCCAAATCTTCCAGGCCAAAGGCAAAAGCTTTACCGCGACCGACTTGCTGGGCGGCGACGCAGACCGCGCCGAACCGTTTAATAACGGCATATTTACCACTATTTACCTGTCGCCCAAAGACTATCACCGCCTGCACATGCCGTTGACCGGGACCCTAAGGGAAATGGTGCATATTCCCGGCCGCTTGTTCAGTGTCAATGGGGCCACCGTCAATTCCGTCCCCAGATTATTCGCCAGAAACGAGCGCGTTGCCGCGATTTTTGATACGGAAGTTGGCCCGATGGCGTTGATATTGGTTGGTGCAATATTCGTGTCCAGCGTAGAAACCGTCTGGCACGGTGTGGTCACGCCGCCTAGCATCACCGAAGTGCAAAGTTGGCAGTATGGCGATAATGCGCCTACATTGAAAATCGGCGAAGAAATGGGGCGCTTTAATATGGGATCTACGATTATTGTTTTGTTTGGCAAGGATAAATCGGAGTGGGATGTCGAGTTTAAAGCGGAAAAAACGGTTAAGTTGGGGGAGTTGATTGGTAGGACTGTCAGTTAATTCCGTAGGCCGGAATAAGCCGGTTCGAGCGACAGCGAGAATTGGTGTTTCCGGCAAACACCTGAATAATAAATCGTTAAGCATCAGCTTTAATACAATCGAGTTATTTTAAGAAATCAAAAATAATGAGTATCGAATTTTTAAACACGGACTTTGAGAAGGTTAGTTATCTTGCGAGTTTACTCACTGCTCATGCAACAGGTAAAGATGCATCATCAAGTGATTATCAACAGTTAAGGCATGAATTACTAAGTAATAGTGAAGTGGCTGGGATGATGCCCGATTGGTTAAAGATACATAGAAATCTTGATTCTTTCTGGGGCTTTATACAGCCTAAATTCCCTTCTTACGCTGAGAGAAGAACATTTTTAGCAGAAGAGTTCTCTACTGCACTAAGTTATCTGGAGTTTGGTCATAAAACAACAATACTCCAAATGCCCGAAGTTGAAATAAATGTTAACTCTAATTCATTTCCTATGTCTGCTATAACGTTTCCAATGAAAAAAGTATTCATAGTGCATGGTCGTGATAATGAAGTTAAGCAAGAAGTCTCTCGTTTTATCGAAAGTATCGGCCTTGTAGCTATCATACTCCATGAGCAGGCTAGCAGTGGCATGACCATTATCGAAAAAATTGAGCATTATGCAGGTGAAGCTGATTTTGCCTTAGTGCTATATACTCCTTGTGATCGTGGCCGTGGTGCCCATGAATCTCAAACACCTCCGAAAAATAGGGCACGACAGAATGTCGTCTTCGAGCACGGCTATTTAATGGCTAGGCTCGGAAGAAAGAATGTTTGTGCGTTGGTAAAAGATAAGATTGAAACCCCCAATGATATAAGTGGTGTCGTTTATGTTGACTTAGACATCGCAGGTGCGTGGAAGCTAGAAGTAATAAAAGAGCTTAAGGGGTGTGGTTACATAATTGCCTAGCCTAGTCCAGTAGGCCGGAATAGCGGGTTCGAGCGGCAGCGAGAATTGGTGTTCCCGGCAATCACCTCGCGAATTCGCCGGAAACGCCACCGCGCTACGCTTGGGTGGTCTTATTCCGGCCTACGATAATTTAAGACTGTGCAAGCTTGAATAATCTGTAAAAGTTTTCAGTCGATGACTCTGCGATTTTATTGATCGTCGTTCCGCGCAATTCTGCCAGTTTTTCTGCAACGTAGCGTACGTAGGTTGGGTAGTTGGGCCTGCCGCGGAAGGGTACGGGTGCCAGATAGGGCGAGTCGGTTTCGATCAGGAAGCGGTCGGCGGGTACTTTTTTGGCGACCTCCTGGATTTCCTTGGCACTGTTAAAGGTGACAATCCCGGAGAAGGAAATATAAAAATTCAAATCCAAGGCTTTTTTGGCAAATTCCCAGTCTTCGGTAAAACAATGAATAATCCCCCCTACTTCATTTGCACCCTCTTCTTCCAGCATGCGCAGCGTATCGTGTTTGGCTTCGCGGGTGTGGATAATCAACGGTTTTTTCAATGCTTTTGCGGCGTTAATATGATTTCTGAAACGTTGGTGTTGCCAGCTTAAATCGCCTTCGCTACGGAAATAATCCAGGCCGGTTTCGCCTATGCCGATAACTTTGTCGGGTTGGCCTAAAGCGATGAGTTCTTCAACACTGGGATCTTGACCATCCTGGACATTGGGATGCACACCCACGGTTACCGATATTTGCGGATAAGGAGTCACCAAAGCCAGCATTGCCGGATAAGCTTCCAAATCTATCGCGATACATAACAGGTGTTCAATTTGGCTGTTTGCCGCTTCGTGCATGAAACAGGCAAAATCATTTTGATAGGGGGCCAGATCGATACGATCCAGATGGCAATGGGAGTCTATTAACATGAAAGTTTTTTATAAAAGCAGGCGAAAGGCTAAGGGCTAAAGGCGAAAAAACCTGAGCGTCAACGTCTGCCCTTAGCCTTTCGCCTTTTGTCTTGTTTACATTGTATGCGTCGAACGGTCACCCTCTAAAGCACCGGCCAGATAGTTTTCTATTTTGTTGCGTGACACGCCGCCGTCCTGATCGCTAAATTGTACGCCAACGCCGCTGGCTCTATAGCCTTCCGAGCCGGGCGGCGTTATCCAGATTATTTTTCCGGCTATCGGCAACCGTTCGGTTTCCTCCATCAAATTGAGCAGCATAAAGACTTCCTGCCCCATTTCATATTCACGGTTGGTCGGAATAAACAGTCCGCCGTTGGTGACAAAAGGCATGTAGGCTGCATACAACGCGTTTTTATCTTTAATTGAAAGGGACAATATGCCTTGTCCGGGCCCTGCATCTGCCATGGTCATTTACTCCGGTTAAGTTCGTGCCATTGTATTAAAATTTCTTCAAACAATAACTGCTTGTTGATCTGGGTATCCAGTCGTTGCCGACTCGCCAATAATAGATCATACAACTTATATAGTCCTTTTAATTCTAGTCGTTGGGACAGTCCTTGCAACGGTTCACTTAAGTCCGGATTGTATAAACTTTCGACCTTGGTGTGATATGAACACTTAATCAAGTCGATAATCCAGGATGTAATCCAGAATATTAACGGCGATGCGGGTAGCTTGTGCCAGTCTTCGGCAATAATGACCGGGGATTTAAGCTGTTTTGCTATTGCCATCCAGGCATTGAAACATTCATTACGTAACGTTAATGTCTCATCATTGGCATAGTCCAATGCCAGTAAAGGCGCTCCCTGCGCTAAAGAGACATTGCAAAGTAAATCCCCCCTTTGTAAAAGGGGGGCAAGGGGGGATTTGCTCTGCAATGTCTTGGCCAGCCAATCCACTACAGTTTCTTTATCCGGTGTCACTACGGCCAGTTTCTGACAACGACTGATGATAGTCGCAGGCAATTTAGCCGGTTTTTCGGTGATTAAGATGATGACGGTGCGCTCGGTCGGCTCTTCCAGGCATTTTAAGAACGCATTAGCCGCAGCATTGTTCATCTTGTCTGCCGGATTGACGATAACAACGCGATACGTCTCAAACTGGGGCTTTAAGGTTAACCGGGTAATCAGGCTGCGTATCTGTCCGATACCGATGCCTTTGCCGGGTTCCTCGGGCTGCACCTGAATAAAATCGGGGTGAGTTTCGGCATTAACCAGCAAACAGCTGCTGCAAACACCGCAAGCCATGCCGTTGGCCTGCGGTGTTGCGCAAAGCAGAGCGACGGCGAACTGATTGGCCAACTGCTGTTTTCCCAGCCCCTTATTGCCGGTAATGAGTAATGCTTGGGGAATGCGTTCCTGCGCAATATAACTGCACAGATGCTCCCACTGATGTTGTTGCCAGGGCAATAACCGGTTAGGCACAGTCACTTTACGATACCATGCCTGGGAGAAGTAGGACAATTCAAGGCGCACAGACCGAGTAAAGTGCGAATGACATCGGTAATGGCTCTTTGCACATCGATTAACGGTTGGTTGGCTTTGATCAGCTTGATGCGCTCGGGGTATAGTTCGGCCTGCAATAAATAAGCCCGCCTGACATTTTCGAAAAAACTGATTTTTTCTAATTCAAAACGATCAAGCGCTCCGCGTTCCCTGACCCGCGCTATGCCTATTTCAATCGGCGCATCCAGTAACAGGGTCAAATCAGGCCTTAATGTGCCTTGCACCAGGTTTTCCAGCCATTTTATGGTGCTGATTTTCATGTTCCGTCCGCCGCCCTGATAGGCGTAGGTGGCATCGGTAAATCGATCGCAAAGCACCCATTTTCCTTGCGCCAAAGCCGGTTCAATAACGTGTTTGATATGCTGAGCTCTGGCCGCAAACATCATCAATAATTCGGCCTGCTCTGAAATGGTCTCGCTTTTGTTGTCCAGCAATAATTGGCGTATTTTTTCGGCAAGCTGGGTGCCGCCGGGTTCGCGCGTGACAACAACAGAAATGTTATGTTGCTCTAAGTAGTCCTTGATAAAAGCCATATTGGTGGTCTTGCCAACGCCTTCACAGCCTTCCAGTGTAATAAACTTCCCTCGGATCATTTCTTATTCCTTTGAAATTTGTCAACGGCTACATTATGGTCTTTTAAGGACGCTGAAAACACATGCGTTCCGTCGCCGCGAGCGACAAAATAAAGACTGTCGCCCTTATCGGGATGCAGGGCGGCATAAAGTGCATCGCGTCCCGGCATGGCAATCGGCGTTGGCGGCAAGCCGTTAATAACATAAGTGTTGTACGGTGTGGCGGCGGTTAAATCTTTGGATTTAATATCACCCTGATAGCTTTCGCCCATTCCGTAAATGACGGTAGGATCCGTTTGCAACAACATGTTCTGTTCCAGCCTGCGGATAAACACGCCGGCTATTAAGGGCCTTTCAGCGGCCGCCCCGGTTTCTTTTTCTACAATCGAGGCGAGAATCAGGGCTTCATAAGGCGTTTTAAACGGCAGGCCTTCCGCTTTGTTGAGCCATTCCTGCTGCAATACCTGCTGCATTTTATCGTAGGCTCTTTTTAATAAAGACGTATCGGAGGTATGCTTTTCAAAAAAATAGGTGTCGGGGAAAAGTAAACCTTCAGGCGACGGCATGTCGGACTTGAATTTTGCCATCACGCTTCCAAAACCGGCACCGTTTAAAGTATGCTCAATATCGGGATTTTTCTCAATTTCATGCAGTATTTCCTTAAAGCTCCAGCCTTCCGGAAAAGTAATGGCGTGTTGCTTGGTTTTTCCCTGCACGAATAACGCTAATATTTGCGGCACAGTTAAGCCGGAAGTTAACTCGTACTCCCCTGTTTTAAGTTTTTTGAGCGCATTTTCCTGAAAGGCGATGACTTTAAACCAGAAGGGTTTAACAGCCAGTTGTTGGGCTACCAGCTTATCGATAATGCGATCCAGCGAGTCGCCTTTTTCAATTTCTACATATACCGTTTTATCGACCAGCGCAGGCTGATGCAACGCGCTTTGGTAATCCATCCACAGCCAGCCGCCTGCGCCGCCCGCAAAGCTTAAGACCAATAAGGCAAGGCCAATGATTTTATTGGTCCTTGTTAAGCGCCCAGACAACCACGCCCGGCATTGCTCTACCTTTTTCATCCCGCCTCCATGCAGTCATCACTGGTAAATTTGTCCAGCCATCCTTGAATGCTCTGTGTTAGCGGGCCGACTGAAAAACGCGTAGTTTCGATTTGCTTGATGGGCCAGATGCCGATAATCGAGTTACAGACGAATACTTCATCAGCCGATAATAACTCATCTTTGGTAAATGCATGTTCAATTACCGAAAGGCCGTGATCAGCTGAAATCGTCATTATAATGCCGCGCATAATACCGGCCACGCCCGATTGAGCCAGCACTGCCGTATAAAGGCTGTTATTTTTAATGTAGAACAGATTAGTCATTGTTCCTTCAATAACGTGATCGTTGACATCCAGCATAAGTCCTTCCTGAATGACCGGGTCGTTCCATTCAGCTCTGGCCATGACCTGTTCAAGCCGGTTCAGGTGTTTAATGCCTGCCAAGGTGGGATTCAAGCCTAAACGGGTAGCGCAAAAACGCGCGGCTATGCCCTGCTCCCGGTATATTTCCGGGTAGTCAGGATAGGGATGGAGACTTAATACGCGAGAGGGTTGAATGACATCGGGTTGGCGATAACCTCGCCCACCCGAACCGCGCGTGACTATGACTTTAAGCACGGCTCGAACGGAGTGCCTGCCGCCAGCCAATCGGCGACAAAGCTCTCCAGCTTCAAAGCTTAATAATTCCGCGCCTGGAAAAGGAATGTAAAGCCGTTGACAGCCTGAGTTTAACCGTTCCAAATGATGTTCGAGAAAAACAGCTTGTCCGTCTCTAACTTCAATGGTTTCGAATAATCCATCGCCGTATTGAAAACCGCGATCGGATATTTCGATATGCTCCTTGCTTTCACCATTGATGAGAATCATTTTTTTGATTCACGGTTTTCAGTTTTTTAACTGAAAACTAATTACTCATACCGTTTAAAAACCAACGAGCCATTAGTTCCGCCAAAACCGAATGAATTGGACATGGCTATATCAATCTTCATATTTCTTGCGATATTCGGCACAAAATCCAGATCACATTCCGGATCTTGGTTTTCCAGATTGATGGTTGGCGGAGCGATTTGATTTTTGATGCTTAATGCGGTCAACACCGCTTCAATACCACCCGCAGCGCCTAATAAATGGCCGATCATCGACTTTGTCGAGCTAACGGCAACTTTATAGGCATGGTCGCCCAATGCGGCTTTCATCGCCTGAGTTTCACCCACATCGCCGGCCGGTGTTGATGTGCCGTGCGCATTGATGTAATCGACAGCATCGGCATTTAGACCGGCATCACGCAAGGCATTTTTCATGCAACGCGCAGCGCCTTCGCCACCGGGTGAAGGTGTAGTCATGTGATAAGCGTCACCGCTCATGCCAAAGCCTACCAATTCAGCATAAATTTTTGCGCCACGCGCTTTGGCATGTTCCAGTTCTTCAAGAACCACAACACCGGCGCCATCGCTTAACACAAAGCCGTCGCGATCTTTGTCCCAGGGACGACTGGCGGCTTGCGGATCATCATTGCGGCGGGACAAGGCTTTTGCCGAAGCAAAACCGCCCATTGCTGTCGGTGATGTCGTGCAGCGTTCAGCGCCGCCCGCAATCATGACATCGGCATCGCCGTATTTAATTAAACGTGCTGCATCGCCAATGTTATGCGTGCCTGTTGAACAAGCTGTAACAATGGCGTAATTTGGACCTTTTAATCCGTATTTGATCGAAAGGTTGCCTGAAATCATATTAATGATATTACCTGGAACAAAAAATGGCGAGATACGTCGTGGGCCACTCTTGTCATAAACGGCATAACATTCTTCAATACCGGTAATACCACCGATACCCGATCCGATAGCAACGCCAATACGTTCGGCATTAGCTTCGGTTACTTCAATACCTGAATCTTCAATCGCCTGACAGCCCGCTGCAATACCGTAATGGATAAATCCATCCATACGTTTGGCATCTTTTTCGGGAATATATTGGCTAATATCAAAATTCCTTATAACGCCGCCAAAGGTGGTGGCAAAAGAAGAAATATCAAAGGAATCAATTGGGCTTATACCGCTTTTACCATTAATAATACCGTCCCATGTTTCCGAGACCGTGTTAGCTAAAGGCGTGATTGCGCCTAATCCAGTTATTACAACTCGACGTTTGCTCAATGTGATTTACCGTAAGAAAAATAAAGGAGGGGAATAAAGAGTTGGTTATGTAGGCCGGTGTGCATGTGATACGTCATCAAAGCACTAAGTATGGGTTACGCTACGTTTGGCAATCGCTCCGTGCGTTGCTTTACCTTCTGCATCCGTGCAGTCGTCGGCAATTGCTCCTGCTTTGCTCTACTTTCTGCATCCATGCAGTCGTAACCCAACCTACAAGTTCATCAACTAAAGATCAGTTTTAAGCGTTTTTTACTACGTAATCGATAGCTTGCTGAACAGTTGTTATTTTTTCAGCTTCATCGTCTGGAATTTCGCATTCGAATTCTTCTTCAAGAGCCATGACGAGTTCGACTGTATCAAGAGAATCAGCACCAAGATCATCTACGAATGAAGCATCAGTAGCGATATCTTCTTTAACACCCAATTGTTCTGCAACAATCTTTTTTACTCGTTCTTCAATGTTACTCATAATTATTGTCCTCAAACAATGTAGTTTCCCAGCGTCTAATCTGAGACCTACAATAGTATTGTTATTAATTTTATTTGAAATCCCGTCTCCGGAAATTCCAGACGGCGGGGGAATTATACTTTATATTGCGACAATGTCACAATATTAAGGCATGAACATACTGATACGGCCTATAGGCAACACCCCTTACGGCATGAACATGCCACCATTGACATGAATGTTTTCGCCAGTGATATAGGCTGCACCATTGGAAGCCAGAAATGAAACCGTATGCGCGATTTCTTCCGCCTTACCCAAACGAGACAGGGGAATAGACGACAGCAAGGTATTTTTAATATCATCACTCAGCTCTTTGGTCATATCAGTATCGATAAATCCAGGCGACACTGTATTGATGGTGATATTACGTGAACCCACTTCTTTGGCCATGGATTTGGCAAAGCCAACCATTCCGGCTTTTGCTGCGGCGTAATTTGCCTGCCCCGCATTACCGGTTGAACCTACTACAGATGAAATATTGATAATACGACCTGTTTTGGCTTTCATCATGCCGCGCAGTACTGCTTTGCTCATACGAAAAACCGAAGTCAGATTGGTGTTGATAATATCATCCCACTCTTCGTCCTTCATGCGCATCAACAAATTATCACGGGTGATACCGGCATTATTGACCAGTACGATCGGCGCCCCAATCTCGTCATTAATAATTTTCATGACTTCTGCAATGGAGTCCGGATTGCCGACATCAAGCGTTAAGCCCTTGCCATGCTCGCCCAGATAGGCGGAAATTGAATCAGCGCCGTTCTCTGTGGTAGCGGTGCCGATAACAAAAAAACCATCTTGAGCCAATCTTTCTGCGATTGCCCGACCAATGCCGCGACTGGCACCCGTTACTAAAGCTACTTGTTTATCCATTGAGTTGCTCCAATACTTTATTTAATGTTTCCGGATCATAAATAGACAGTTGCTCGGCATCCTTGACGATACGCTTGTTCAGCCCGACTAACACCTTGCCCGGACCGCATTCAACAAAACAGGTAACGCCCTGATCATGCATAAACTTGATACTGTCGGCCCAGCGCACCGGCTTATAGAGTTGTTCTTTTAATGCGTTACGAATGACTTCGGGGGCGCTGTGCGATGCAACATCCACATTATGGATCAGCGTCATTTTTGGCGTATCAATCGCCGTGCGCTGTAATTGCTCATCCAGCTTTTTGGCCGCCGGCCCCATTAACGCACAATGCGAAGGCACACTGACCGGCAACAGTACAACTCGTTTGGCGCCTGCCGCTTTTGCCGCAAGCATTGCTCTTTCAACGGCAGCAATGTTACCCGCAATGACCACCTGCCCCGGCGAATTGAAGTTGACTGCCGAAACTATTTCGTCCTCAGCCGCATCAGCACAAACCTGAACAACTTGATGGTCCTCAAGACCCAAAATTGCCGCCATTGCGCCGACGCCAGGAGGCACAGCCTCCTGCATCAGTCGCCCTCTTGCTGCAACCAGTTTTATGCCGTCTTCAAACGACAGGGCATCCGAACACACCAAGGCGGTATATTCGCCCAAGCTGTGCCCCGCCATCCATGCGGGACGAACATTACTGTGTTTACACCAGACCTCCCAAACGGCCACACCGGCGGCCAGCATTGCAGGTTGCGTATTATGCGTTTGATTAAGCTCGTCTTCCGGACCTTTTGCGACAATAGACCATAAGTCTTTACCCAGCGCATCGGATGCCCGTTCAAAAACATGCTTTACCTCAGGATAGCTGACAGCCAAATCAGTTAACATACCGACAGATTGCGAACCTTGTCCTGGGAAAACAAAAGCTAAGTTATAAATTTGGTTATTCATTTCCATACGCTTTTAGTATTTAATTAACGCAGAACCCCAAGTGAATCCTGCCCCAAATGCTTCAAGCAGAACAACTTGTCCCCGCTGAATACGACCGTCCCGAACACCTTCATTGAGAGCGAGCAGCACCGATGCGGATGAGGTATTACCTTGATTTTCCAGGGTCAAAATAACATGATCCATGGACATTTTTAATTTTTTTGCTGTCGCCGCAATAATCCGCGTGTTCGCCTGATGAGGAACCAACCAGTCAACATCGGATTGCAGCATGTTATTTGCCGCCAAGGTTTCATCGACTATGCGGCCCAGCGTATTGACAGCCACCTTGAACACTTCGTTACCGCGCATGTTGATGTAACCGGCCTCATCCTTATTCGCCTCGGTAGCCACCTGAGGGTTTGGACAGTACAGCAGATCTTCATATTCACCGTCAGAATGGATATGCGTCGATAAAATACCGGCCTCATCCGATGCGCCCAGCAGTACCGCGCCTGCGCCATCACCGAACAAAATGCAAGTACCCCGATCAGTCCAGTCAACAACGCGCGAACAGATTTCAGACCCCACAACAAGAACCTTCTTGGCTGCACCCGACTTTATATATTGATCGGCAATACTCAACGCAAAAATCGAACCTGAACAGGCGGCCTGAACATCAAAGGCGACGCAGTTTTTAATACCCAAGCGCCGCTGCAACAAGCAGCCTGTACTAGGGTAAACACGATCAGGCGTTCCGGTCGCAACAATAATCAAATCAATTTCTTCGGGATCGCAAGCCGCGGCTTCTATAGCCTGTCTTGCCGCAATTTCAGCCATACTTGAAGCGGTTTCTTCAGCTCCCGCAATACGACGACTTTTAATGCCGGTTCGCTCAAAAATCCAACTATCGGAGGTATCAACAGTTTGTGATATTTGTTCATTGGTGCGAACTTCTTCCGGCAAATAACCGCCGGTACCGATTACTCTTGAATAACGAGTCATGCATTCTCTCTCAGAGCCAAAGTCTTTTCGACTTGCTCGCTTATTTTTCTAATAACATCTTTTTTGACTTCAATTTCAGCAAGATGAATAGCCGTTTTGAACGCCAGCACGTCAGCACCGCCATGGCTTTTAATAACCAGACCACGTAACCCTAAAAAGCTTGCGCCATTATACAAACGCGGGTCGATACGCTTTTTAAATGATTTGAGTACCGGATAGGCCAGCAATCCCGCCAGCTTGGTTACAATATTCCTGCCAAAAGCCTCTTTCAACGCAGTGCCGATCATTTTTGCCGCGCCCTCAATGGATTTGAGCGCGACATTACCGACAAAACCATCGGCAACAATCAAATCAACTTCGATATGACCTGCATTTAAAGAATCGCCTTCTACATAGCCGATGTAGTTTAACGATGAATTCTCCAGTAATTTTGCAGCCGCTTTAACCTGCTCATTACCTTTCATATCTTCTTCGCCGATATTTAACAACCCCACCTTGGGGTTATCAATATTCTCAACCGCTTTAACTAACTCGGCACCCATCACTGCAAATTGAAAAAGGTGCTCCGCAGTGCAATCCACATTTGCGCCCAGATCAAGTGCATGAGTATGTCCGTTAATTGACGGTAACGTGGAAATGATGGCAGGACGATCAATACCGGGGATCATTTTAAGTACAAAACGGGCAGTAGCCATTAAAGCCCCGGTATTGCCGGCACTCACACAAGCATCTGCGCGCCCGTCATGAACCAGGTTGATGGCAACCCGCATTGATGAGTCTTTTTTATTTTTTAGCGCTTTAGACGGTGATTCATCCATTCCAACGCACTGAGATGCGTGTTGAATAGTAAGTCTATCCTGAAAATCAATTAAGGCCTGGGCCAGCTGCGGATTGAGGACAGCTTCATCGCCCACTAAGATCAGTTTTAAGTCTGGATTGTTTTTTAAACAATCCAATGATGCCGGAATGGTGACTTCAGGACCGTAATCCCCGCCCATTGCATCAATCGAAATTGTTAGGCTCACGCTTACGGATGACTCCTGAGTTATTATAAAAAAGCCGAACCTGACCTGATTTGATCAACTTCGGCATTCATCATGCTGCAAGGTGGAAAGATTTATTAATCTTCGTCGCCGTTGCTTACGATTTGGCGGCCTTTAAAGAAGCCATCCGGAGTAACATGGTGACGAATATGAGTTTCACCTGTCATTGGATCTTGAGACAAGGTTCTACCTGTTAACGCGTCGTGTGAACGACGTTGACCACGTCTTGAACGCGATACTTTACTTTTTTGTACGGCCATTATAAATCTCCAGTGTTTTTTAATTTGGCTAAGATGGAAAAAGGGTTTTTGGTGGGCGACTGCTGTTCATTCGGTAAAAAATCCACTTTATTGTTACCCTGCTTATGGGCGAGGCAATTGTGCTCGTGCTTGGGGAATGCAGGCAAAATAAGCAACAACTCGTCTTCAATAATGCTCTTTAGAAGGATTTTTTCTTCATCAACCAACAACGGCTCATAATCCTCGGGCAATCTGTCTGCTTGATCTAATGAAGTAACAATACCCAGCTTGACGGCACTTTTGACCGGCCACTGCACTGCTTGCAGACAGTTTTGGCATTTAAGCTCCAGAACCGCCTCTATTTGCCCTTCAACTTTGGCCAATCTTCCTTCCCGACCAAAAAAAAGATCCACAGCTACAGCTCCCGTCTCGTTGAACAGCACATCGGCCAAACGATCCAAGCTACTTATGGGTATTTGCCCCTTCAATTCACCACGCTTATCAGCAAGGTGCAAGGGATCTATATATTCAGGTAATCGAGCTAACATAACCGCGCAATGGTATATGGAAACAACAAATTCGTCAAATCCGCGTGAGGTATTTATAAAAAGATTATCATCACGAAGACACAAAGGACACGAAGTTTTTACTCTATATGAACTGAGTGCTTCGTGGCCAAAGGATATTTATAATAAACTGCTTACAAGCGCCGCACGTGCGCCTTCTATGTAGTTTTGGATCCCCCCCTCTATCTATCTTTTCTTCGTGTCTTCGTGGTAAATAAAATCCCATTACTTAACGATAACAGGCTTATTGGAAAGCTCATTGGGATTATCCGCACCGGGTGGAAAATAAGTAGCCAGCAACACCGTAATGCGCTCGATGCCTTGCAACGACCCGTGCAGAAAGTCGCCACGCTGGTATTCTTTCTGCATCGCTTCAGCTACCACATCCCACTCGGCTTGCGCTACGCACTTGGCAATACCCCGGTCTGCGACAATATGGACTTCACGGTCCGCCAGCAACACATAAATCAAAACACCGCTGTTTTGTTCAGTATCCCAGACCCGCAAATTTGAAAACACCTCTATCGCCCGCTGACGAGCCGATATGCCCTGCCAAACCTGACCCAGTGCAAGTGCATTTTCAACGGCAAAACGTAGCTCCCCGCCATGCTGATGCTCGGAATGTTTTACCGCTTTTTCAATGTCTCCAAGCACCGTTTTGGGAAACAACATGCGCCACCGCCACGGCGGCATAAAGGCATGACGAAACCAACGTTTAATATTTACCATGATCCTGATGCGCCTCCTCCGCCAAAGCGGCCACCGCCGCCGCCCCATGAACCGCCGCCAAAGCCTCCGCCGCTAGACCAACCGCGTCCGCCCGTTGAACGAGCCCCAACGATAAAAAAAACCATTAACCCGACAAATATCGCTGCCGAAAAAGCCAGCCCAAAAATCAGTGCGGCCAGCAGGCCACTACCCAATCCCGCCAGCATACCGCCCATGACTCGCCCCAGCATGGCTGACAGCACAAAACCTGCGATTAAGCCGCCCATCAAAATGAATATAAAAGCCCCCTCGCCCAGTCCTTCACTCGAACTTTCAGACGGCGCGGGCAATGCCTCTCCTCCGATCAACGCCATTAGCTGCGTAATTCCCGCATCAATACCGCCGGCGTAGTCGCCCTCCTTGAAATGCGGCGTAATGGTCTCGGCAATCACCCGCTTGGCAACTGCGTCGGGAATAACACCTTCCAGCCCATAGCCGACTTCCAGGCGCAGTTTTCGGTCATCTTTTGCCACTATCAGGATGACGCCGTCATCGACACCCTTCCGACCGACTTGCCATAAATCGGCAACCTCTATGCCGAACTCAGCTATATCTTTGGGTTGAGTAGTCGGCACGATCAATACCGCGATCTGACTGCCTTTTTTGACTTCGAATGCGGCCAACTTATTTTCCAATGCCGTGGCCTGTTCGGCGCTGAGTGTGGCGGTAAGATCGGTGACGCGACTCGATAACTCGGGAACGCCAACCACTGCCCAAGCCGTCATGCAAAACAGCAACAGGGAAACGCCAAATCCGTAACGGACGCGGGGAAATATCGCAGACAACATATTACTGGCCGCCAACTTTTGCAGGTGCGCCAAAATCCACTTTGGGCGGCACCGCAATGGCCTGTTCATTTTCTACCGTAAAGCTCGGCTTAGTCTGGAAACCGAACATCATCGCGGTAAGATTAGAAGGAAAAGATCGCACGGTAATATTGTATCCCTTGACCGCAGCAATATAGCGATTGCGCGCCACAGTGATACGATTTTCCGTGCCTTCCAGCTGCGCCTGTAAATCACGGAACAGACTGTCGGCTTTCAGTTGCGGATAATTTTCCGCCACCGCCAGCAGCCGTGAAATCGCGTTGGTCATTTGCCCCTGAGCGGCAATAAACTTCTGGAACGCCTGCTCATCATTAACCAATTCCGGCGTAGCCTGCAACGCGCCTACTTTGGCACGAGCCTCGGTCACTTCGGTCAGCACATCCTTTTCGTGAGCCGCGTAGCCTTTCACCACATTCACCAGATTAGGCACCAGATCGGCGCGGCGCTGGTACTGGTTCAGCACCTCCGCCCAGGTCGCCTTGATGTCCTCGTCACTGGACTGCAAGGTGTTATAACCGCAGCCGGACAAAACCATCATCAACAACAAAACAATCAACCGTTTAAACATATCAACCTCGTAACTTGGATTTTAGTGACCGCATGTATCAATATAAGTATATTTAAAGATTATCACCACGAAGGCACGAAGAGCACGAAGTTTTATTTCCGTCCTCAACAATTACCCCGGCATTGTTACACCTCATGCATCCTTGCAGTCCTTCGTGGCTTTATACCAATATAGATACGCTTTTAAAAATTAAACCACCCCGAACCGAATGAAGTGGCAAAAACAAGACTGACGATAGTCATCAGTTTGATCAAAATATTCAAAGACGGACCGCTGGTGTCTTTAAACGGATCACCTACCGTGTCGCCGACCACCGCCGCTTTGTGGGAGTCGGAACCCTTGCCGCCGTATTGCCCCGTTTCAATCCATTTTTTCGCATTGTCCCAGGCACCGCCCGCATTAGCCATCATCACCGCCAGCAGGAAGCCGGAAGACATGGTGCCGACCAACATGCCCGCAAGCGCTTCCTTACCCAAGACATGCCCCACAACCAGCGGCACCACAACCGCCAATGCACCGGGCAATATCATTTCACGCAACGCGCTTTCGGTGCTGATGCCGACGCAAGTTGCGTAATCCGGTTCTCCTATCCCTTCCATCAAACCCGGGATTTCATGAAACTGACGACGCACCTCAACAACAATCTCATGTGCCGCTTTACCCACCGCCATCATGGTCAGTGCGGAAAACAAATACGGCATCATCGCGCCAATCAGGATACCCGGCAGCATGGTAGGCCCCAGGATATTCAAATTGTCGATTTTTGCCGCCGTCACATAAGCGGCCAATAAAGCCAGCGCCGTCAATACCGCCGAACCGATTGCAAAGCCTTTGCCGGTAGCGGCAGTAGTATTGCCCAAGCTATCCAGCGCGTCGGTGCGATGGCGCACTTCACTGGGCAAATGGCTCATCTCGGCAATGCCGCCGGCATTATCGGCGACCGGGCCGTAAGCATCAGTCGCCAGCGTAACGCCCAGCGTGCTTAACATCCCCACACCCGCCAGAGCCACCGCATAGAGACCTGCGGCCATAGTACCGTCGGCTTTATGACCCAGCCAAATACTCAGCAAGATAGCCGCCGCGACAATCAAAACCGGAAATACGGTACTCATCATACCCACTGCCAAACCCTGGATAATGGTTGTTGCCGCACCCGTTTGCGTCGCGTGGGCAATGGCCTGCGTGGGTTTGTCCGTATAGGATGTGTAATATTCCGTCACATAAGCAATGGCGTTGCCCGCCACCAAACCGACCAGAATAACCAACCAATAATTGAAACTGACACCCGAAATCAATACAGCCATTAAAGAAAGCCCCAGAATAATCACTGAAGCGCCCCAAACGGAATGGCGCAACGCTTTCAACAAATCATCCAGACTGGCATTTTCATCAATTTTTATCACATATTGCCCGATAAACCGGGCGACGCGGGCGAGCATGGAATCATTGCCGTTTTCCGACTGTTTTGGCTCTTCGCCGGTCACCATATAAATACCGAAAAGGCTGGCAATGATGCCAACAGCAGCAACCAGAAAAGGCAAGCCGATAAAAGCCGGCGACTTTGCACCCAATGCCGCACCCAACGTTGCAGCAGCAATGATGGATCCGCTATAACTTTCAAATAAGTCGGCCCCCATGCCCGCGACATCGCCCACATTATCGCCCACATTGTCAGCAATGACGGCGGGATTGCGCGGATCGTCCTCGGGGATGCCTTGTTCGACCTTACCGACCAAGTCAGCGCCCACATCGGCGGCTTTGGTATAAATACCGCCGCCGACCCTTGCAAACAGCGCAATGCTGCTCGCGCCAAAACCGAAGCCGGTAATATAGGTCAGCTGTTTCGGGTTGCCGTTAAATATCAAAAACAGCACGGTCATGCCGATCAAACTGAAACTGACCACCGCCATGCCCATAATTGAGCCGCTACCGAAGGCGACGCGCAACCCTTCATGCAGATTGCGACCGGCCGCTGCCGCAGTTCGGACGTTGGCGCGAACCGCCACATACATCCCCAAATAGCCCGCGCCTGCCGACGCAATCGCCCCCACCACAAAACAGAATGCGGTCTGCCACTGTAAAAAGGTGGAAATAATCGTTGCGACAATCGCAACAAAAATCGCAATGACCCGATACTCCCGCGACAAAAAAGCCGCCGATCCTTCTTGAATAGCCTTTGCAATAGCTTGCATGGCTTCATTACCGGGGTCATAGCCAAGAACGCGTCGCAATTCCCAAATCACGAATGCGCCCCCTACAATACCCATCAATAATGCGATAACAACTGATGCCGATGTTGGAAACATCATAACTACCTCCCCTCTTTAGATTGGTTTAGCCCTAAGCCCGTAAGCTCAGGCTATTTTTTTATTATTGGTTTAGCTATCGCATGCAATTGGACAGCCATGACCATTAGAAGCGGCATTTACGCGAGACGCAACTGTTTAAGTCCGGCGCAAGCTTCACCTCCACTGATGTCTGGAATTATTCTTAATTCCAGCACCTTTAATTGATTAAGCCTGACCTCATAATGCTCGATTTCGCGCGTGGTGCCCGGAGGAGAAAAGTGGTATTGCTGGCGTAAAATCTCCCGGTATGCGTCCTCCTCATCCATCAACCAAAGCAGCACAAACTCCTGGGTGCGCGACTGTTGCTGCTCATCGAACACCAGAAAAATATGTTCGATCGTGCGGGGTTGATCGAAAACAAGACGAATCGTTTGCTCACCGGCGCTTGCCGCCTGCCATCCTGCGCCCGGATCCTCCGTCAGTAACAAGGCGGACTCAACAGGATGCTCAGTACGCTCCGAGGTAAACTCTACTTGGGCCAAATGCTCCAGATCCAGAAAATTCAGATCGGAAGATGGGCTATTCTCAGCGGCCTGATTGATCATTATTTTGCGCATTATTAATCTCCTGTTGCAGTGTAACGTTCGTAGTAAAAAGGGAGCGTCAAACAGGGACAAGACAAAAAACCGTGTCTTTTCACTTAGCGATATGACGCAGCATGACTGTTCATCTCCTCGATTTTGCGCTGGTTTACCTGCAAAAAACACCCGACTGAAGATGAATAAACAGTGTAAACCACCGTCGGCTAGTAATAACACGGATTTGACTGATAAACACTGATAAAATCCGTTTCAACCCGTCAATCAGTGTCGCCTAGAGGCGCCTGCTTTTGGTATCCGTGTTCTATTATTCATAGTCGGCAACCGTTGAATAGCTACGCTTTATTAAATATTTCAATCGTAGGGTAGTAGCCCCGGCCGATCACCCATGCTAAACAAAACAGGAAAAAATCAAATGGACCGTTTCGACAGAATATATCGATTACACAACCTCTTAACCAACCGCCGCACCCCGATACCGTTAACAGACATCATGAAAGAACTCGAATGCGCCAAGGCAACCGCGGCGCGTTACATTGAAGACATGCGTCTTTATCTGGGTGCGCCGCTGGCATACGACCGGAAACTCAACGGCTATTACTACGACCAACAACATACAGAAAAGCCCTACCAACTGCCCGGACTCTGGTTCAGCGCCGAAGAACTGAACGGCCTGCTGATCTGCCATCAAATCCTGCAAAACATCAGCCCCGGCCTGCTCAGCCAGCAGATAAGCCAACTGCAACAAAGAATCAACCAGCTGTTCAAGTTACAGCCGCATACCCCGGCCAACATCTCACAGAAAATAAAAATCCTCTCCATCGGTCGGCGCTTAAAAGACGATGCCCAGTTCAAGAAAATAGCCACCGCCTTGTTCAACGACAAACGAATCGATATTCACTACACCGCCAGAGGCACTTATGCCGCCCAAACCCAAAGAACAATCTCGCCGCAACAACTGATTTATTATCGCGACAACTGGTATCTGGCCGCCCATTGTCATCACCGGGATCAACTGCGGGTATTCGCCGTAGACAACATCGACTCAGCAAAAGTACTAGATCAAATTGCCCACTCGACCGACCCGCAACAGCTGGAACAATTTCTCACCTCGTCCTACGGCATCTTTAGCGGTACCGCAGAGCATATCGCCGTACTGGAATTTACCAAAGCCAGAGCCAAATGGGTCGCCGACGAAAACTGGCATCCCAACCAACAGGGACAATGGCTGGACAGCGGCAACTACCAGCTGAGCATCCCATTCAATGACAGCCGCGAATTGATCATGGACATCCTCAAACACGGCGCGGAAGTGGAAGTTAAATCGCCGCAGTTTTTGGTTGACGGAGTCAGGGAGCAAATAGAAGCCATGCAAAAAATTTATAAAAAATAAAGTTCAATATCACGGAATGAGGTTGTAAGTGTGGATAATGGGAATCAGGTTGAGAGCTAGGTGAAAAATATGACGGAAAAGCTGTATTACAAATATTGGGGTAAGGCCTGTTCGGATGAGGGGCTGGGTAATAACTATCACCTGTTGCCGTATCTTTTTGAAGGGAAAACTAAGAATGGTTGAAACTGATTTTATAAAGCTCGGTTGGGCAAAAACTGACGCAGATGGTAATCCAGGCCTATCTGTTTTTGAACATTGTCGACATGTTGGTTGGGTTGCATACTCTTTGGTCGAATCAGGAAAATATATTCCCGTTGCTCTTACACCATTGGCTGCTGCGGTAACTGCGGCAATACACGATGTAGGTAAATGGTCGCCTGACTTTCTTCATAAATGTCCTATCTGGTTGGAGCAACAAGGATTAGCACTAAAAGCCGAGCGTGAAGCTTGGTCATCCTCTGATAAAAGACATGAAGCGATTAGCCAGTTTTCCATAAAGCTATTACTCCAACTTCGTAACTTTAGCTCCAGCGAAGCAACGGCTTGGTCTATGATTGCCGGGGCTCATCATGGACGTATGAACAAATCAGAGAAATTGGCTAAAAATAATCTTGATCAGTATGTTAATGATTGGGAAAGGGAGCGTGCAGGAATAATAACCGTACTTGAACAGGAATTTACGGCAATTCCTGAAGTAGGCTTGGATAAAAGTGACGCTTCGACCGCTTGGTTAATGGGGCTTACCAGTGTTGCTGATTGGATAGGCTCAGACGAACATTACTTTCCGATAAATGAAGGGCTGGATTCACCAGATAGCCAAAAAGCAGCAAAGTTAGCTGTTGAAAGTATTGGGTTTTCACAATCTGGAATCATTGAAAACTTGACCTTCAAAGAAATATTCGGTTTTTCGCCCAACGATATGCAAGCCAAAACTATGGTTGCAATTACTGAGCCTGGAATCTATGTGATTGAAGCGCCTATGGGGTTAGGGAAAACGGAGGCAGCACTTGCATGTGCTTATCAGTTAATCAGTAGTCAGCAAGCTTCTGGAATTTATTTCGCGCTCCCTACGCAACTTACGTCAAATCGCATTCATGAACGTGTGGATGAGTTTGTTCGGACAATAGCGCCAGATTCGCCGCCCACCCGTTTAGCACACGCCAACGCTTGGTTGGAAGAAGCCTATTACCAACCGCGTCCGGTCAGAACTTTGCTTACAGAAAAAAATGGCGATGCCACAACCAGCCGTGATTGGTTTGCTTCAGCAAAACGGGCGTTATTGGCTAACTTTGGCGTTGGCACAGTTGATCAGGCTTTGATGGGTGTTGTGGCCGTTAAACATTTCTTTGTCAGGCGGTTTGCACTTGCAGGAAAAGTGGTCATCATTGATGAGGTACATAGTTATGACCATTTCACAGGCACATTGATTAATTGTTTATGTCGTGAATTACTGGCGTTAGGCTGCACAGTTATCATACTTTCTGCAACCCTATTGCCAAATGTCAGAAACAAATTGTTGGAGGTAGAAGAAAACGACATTACCGCTACGGATTATCCGCTTATTACAGGGAAAACCACAGCTGGTAAAGTCATTCCACCAATGGTTTCCTTGCCTAAACCTAGGCCAAAAGTTTTATTAAAACTGAAAGCAACCGATCAGTTATTCAAAGATGCCATTGATATGGCACAAAAAGGAGCGCGTGTTTTATGGGTCTGCAATACCGTTAAAAGAGCGCAAGCGGTATATCAACAAATTAAAGGCCTGAAAAATGAGTTAGAGGTCGGCTTGCTACATTCACGCTTTCCTCACTTTATCCGGCAAGAGCAAGAAGAATACTGGATGAACCGTTTAGGCAAAACAGGAAGCCAAACTGGCGGCTGCATTCTGGTATCAACTCAAATCGTTGAGCAAAGCGTTGATATTGATGCTGATATATTAATCAGTGAATTAGCACCCAGCGATATGTTGTTACAACGGATAGGACGGTTGTGGCGACATTTAGATATCCGTTTGCCGTCTATGAGGCCTATTCCAGAACCTGAATTTTGGTTGCAGCAAGAAGAAAAGTCGCTTAATGAATTAAAACAGTTGTCCTCTTTAAAAATAAAACAAACCTTAGGAGATAAATCCAAAATATACAGCCCCTATGTCTTGTTAAAAAGCTATCAAGTGTTCACGGGCTACAAAGAAATCAATTTAGCCGATCATTTTGGAAAATCGGATATACGGGATATTTTGACTGCAACTTATGAAGATAGTGAGGATGAACCCGAAGCGTGGCAAGAATTGGCTGGCGATTTAAAAGGCAACGAATATGCAGAAACCAAGCTGGCACTGAGTAACACGCTATTATTTGCAAAGCCTGCGCTGGAAGATGAGGAAGGCAAGCAAACACGCTTGATTGAAATCGAAACCTTACCACTCTTAATTGCCCAAGAAATATCAGCAAGCAAAATTACTTTATTAGATGGGGTCGTTATTTCCTTACCCATAGATAAATTCAATATTCAAGATGCCAGAGCCATTCATAGAAATATTGTTCGCATTCATGCTTGGCCGTTTCAGCAATCACCGAAAGACTCGCCATTATCGTTTTACTTAAAAGGGCAACATTGTTTGGCGTTACGTTGTCCTGAAACAAATTCTTTAACAATTGCCGGATTAAAATCAGGCTTAACATTAACATGGAGCGCGGAAATGGGCGTTATACAGACTTATACCAAAGGAGGTGTCGATGAATCTTGTGACTAATCCTTGGTTGCCGGTTATCAATAAAAACAACCTACCGAAGTCAATTAGTTTAAATCAATTGTTTGAACAACCGGATGAATGGATAGATTTAGTATTGCGGCCTCATGAAAGAGTCAGCGTCATGCGCTTTTTAATCTGCCTGACACAGGCAGCTTTGGATGGGCCAGCAGATGCTGACGATTGGGACGATGCCTTGGAGCTTATTCCTAATGCAGTGTTGGATTATTTAAAAAATGGAAAAGGGAGGGATAGTTTTAATCTCCACGATGCTAAAAAACCTTTTTTGCAAATTGCAGACTTAAAACCTGGAACTGCTGATGGAAATCCACCAGTCACAAAACTAGATAGCACCTATGCGACCGGCGTTAACTCTACGCTATTCGATCATCCTGCGATTAGCCCGTTAGCGGGAGGCTCTCAGGAAAGACTTTTAGGTGATGATAGGCTTGTTATCTCGTTACTTACTTTTTTGAATTTTTCAGCCTCTGGAACGCAGTCTGCGGCTAAATGGAAGGGTAAGCTAATTACTCATAACAGTGGCGCTTTAGATGCACCATGTGTAAACCAAAATATGTTGCATACGTTTGTCAGAAAGGAATCAGTAGTTAAAACAATCCATGCAAATTTATTGGATAAAGAAACAGTTGATGACTATTTTGGTGAAAAAAAATGGGGATTGCCAATATGGGAAAGTATGCCAACTGAGCCTGATGATCAGGGTGCTTTGACTAATGCAAAAGAAACCTATTTGGGTAGACTCATTCCATTAAGTCGATTTTGTAAATTAATCCCTAACAGTAGCGAATTTATATATTGCAATGGCATTGATTATTCGACAAAGCCGAAGAAAAAAACAGATAGTAAGCAAGTTTACATAGACTTCAAGCCTGAACCTTCGGCAACAGTGACGTTAGGTAAGGATGATAAATGCTATTTACTAAGAGCAGGAAATGTCCAACCTTGGCGAGAAATACCAGCCATTTTTTCTAAACGGGAAAAGAACAGTTTTGGAGGGGCTTTATGCTTAAGCAACATTTGTTCAACAGAATCGGTTGATATTATGGTGCTTGGACAATTAAGGGATACCAAGAATGTAGCAAAAATATTGGATTTAGTTGAGTCAAATTTAAATATTTCACCTGCGTTATTAACAGACAGAAATAAGGATATTTATGAAAAAAATATTGGCGACTGTGAAAAAAAGGCTTCCATCTTATTCAGGGCAATTGAGAAATACAGAGTCGTTACAGATGATGATTGGAAGAATTTGGTTAAACGAAGATCACAGGGTAAGTCCTCAGAAATAGATCGAAAAAAATACGAAATTTTCAAAAATAAGGCCGTCTGTCATTACTGGACGTTGTTAGAAAAACAACGTCATCTCTTAATGCAATACATCGAACTGTTGGGTACGGAACTCGATACAGAACGTGAAGAAGCCAAGGACAAATGGCGAAAGGCAATCCATAGCGCAGTTAACGAAACTTACCAAACCCTTTGCTCACAAAATAGTCCGCGCCAAGTTCGTGCCTATGTGGCTGGCTGGGTAGTTTTATATCCTCAACCAAAATCATCTAAGGAGAAAGTATGAGTGCTTTAATTGAATTTCTTAAAAGGAATCAAAATGACCGAGGAAAAATGGCAACTTTACGTAAAGGGCTAATTACTCATCAGGCTCAATATACTTGGCCTTTGTTACATCCCTACGGTGGAGTTGGACATCAATATCAAGCCAGAGTTATCCAAACTATTGCCGGGCTTTTTGCTCATTATCCTAACAACACCGACAAAGGCAGCAATTTCGGCGATATTTGTCGCCAGCTTTTGGATGATGACGAGGTTAAAAAGATAAAAGAAGGTGAATCCGGTTCTGTTTCGAAACACTTTCAATATGTACTGGCTGCGGATGCTGAAGAGATTTTTGCCCGTGTATCCCGCTTAGTTAGACGAGCTAAACGGGATGATATTCCGGTCAATTATCAACAATTACAGGACGACCTTACAGGCTGGAATAGCTATCGTAAAGAAGGGATAAAAACACGATGGGGGCTACAGTTTTGGACTATTCACGCGGAGGAAGGCACTGATGCTGCAATTAGTGAAGATTAATTTAAGTTATGAGCAAGTAGCAAATAAAAAAATCAATGATAGTTACGCTTGGCATAAAGCGGCATGGGATATGTTTTCCCATCATGAAGAATTGCAGGATTGGGTTGAAAAAAATCGTGATGGCAAAAGAAGAACGCCATTTTTAACTCGGTTGATACAAAAACCTCAATATATTGAATTGCTTGCTATGTCACCGTTTTCGCCTCAGCAACCGTCTTGGTGCGATGATGGGCAATGGAGCATATTGGCAATTGACGATGCCTTTTTATCACAATCGACCTACGCATTTGATCTGTATGCAAATCCGACCAGGGCGGTAAAAAAGGAGGATGGAAAAGGCGGCTATACCAAACACGGCAAACGTTTAACTTTACTTGATAAAGAAAGCCAAACGGCATGGTTGCAAAGAAAAGCCAAAGAACATGGTTTTCAACTGTTGGATGCGATAACGCTGCAAATAGAAAATGGCGAGAATCATGAGTTTTCGCGCAAAAAAACCAGAGGACTGCATATTGGCGTAAGTTTTAAAGGCGCGTTGCAAGTTACCAATTCTGAACTGTTCAAATCTGCATTTATTCAAGGAATCGGCACGGCTAAGTCGTTTGGTTTCGGCATGTTATTGATTAAACCCATTCAAATTTAACCCTTAAAGGAATTAACAATGAAACATCTTGATTTACATATTTTGCAATCCGTTCCAGTAACTTGCTTGAATCGTGATGATTTAGGTTCACCCAAGACTGCTTTTTTCGGAGGCGCTCAACGTGCGCGGGTATCAAGTCAGAGTTGGAAAAGGGCTATTCGAGAATATGCTCATGAGATTAGCCCTTATTTTGAAGGTAATAGAACTCGATTGATTATTGAGCCTTTAAAAGATGAATTAATTAAGTTAGGTGAGTCTGAGGAGGTTGCATTTGAAGGAGCAAAAGCCATCGCATCAAATATTGCCACATTAGACACTGAGAAAGAGAAACAAGGAAAATTTCAGGTAAAAACACTTTACTTTACTAGCCAAGCTGAAATATCCACTTTGGCAAAAAAGTTTTTACTACAGCGTGAGGCGGATGAAATATCAGAACAAATAAAAAATGCGAAAAAAAACGAAGATAAAGCACGAGAAAAAGAGCTGTTAAATAAAAAGAAAGAAATTACCGATTGTGTTAAAAAACTGGAATTACCAGCGTCTTGGATTAAAGACGCTGCCGATATAGCGTTATTTGGTAGGATGGTTGCTAATGATCATTCTTTAACACTTGAAGGCGCAGCCATGTTCAATCACCCCATTTCAACGCATAAAGTTGATAATGAATTGGATTTTTTTGCTGCTGTCGATGATTGGCAAAAAGAAGGCGAATCAGGTGCAGGCATGACGGGAACATTAGAATTCAATTCTTCCGTTTATTATCGTTTTGCTGCGTTGAACTTAGATATGCTTGCGGATGAAAAACATTTGGGTTGTATGTCGCTGGATGAACGAAGGGCGGTTGTCGAAGCTTTTATTCAATCCACTTTGGAAGCTGTGCCAGGTATGACCAGCTCTAATTCCGGTCGTAAGAATTCTATGAATGGCTATACCCGCCCATCTTATGTGTTGGGAGTTGTTCGCGAAAAAGGCCATCCTATTCAGTTCGTCAATGCGTTTGAAGTGCCTATTTGGAATGCACCGGGAAAAGGTCTGATGGGCGCATCAATTGAAGCTTTGATGCAAGAAGAAATGCAGCAGAATCAAACATGGAAGCTGGATAAATATCAGTTAGCTCGTACTGTTATGCCTGATCAAGATGTTGATCAATTTATTTCGGAGTTGGTTAGTCATGTCGACTAATGTTTATTTGGTAATGCGTTTATCCGGTGGCTTGCAAGCTTGGGGATTGGATAGCCAATACACTTATCGGAATTCAGGGCTTTTTCCAACTAAAAGCGGGGTATTGGGACTTTGCTGTGCAGCACAAGGGCTTGATCGTGGTTCGGTTGCTGAAAGTGAATGGCTTGCTGAGGTTACATCCTGCAATATGACTGCTATTGCAATTCCTAAGTTACGGTCTGCGGGAGATAGGCAAACGCCTATTTCAGTTAGGCGCATTGAAGATTTTCATACTGTGGCAAATACTAAAACGGCTAAAGGCGATTCAAAAGATGCATTAACTTATCGTCAGTACATCTGTGATGCTGAATTTATGGTTTTGCTTCGTATGCCTACAGAGCTTGCTGATAATTTAAAAACATACCTTGAAAACCCGAAATGGGGTGTTTGGTTGGGGCGTAAAGCTTGCATTCCGTCTGCTCCAGTTTTTGCTGGGATATGTGCCGATCTTGATGAAGTAAGTGAGTTGTTTTTATCTGGAAAACCGCTTCAAACGTTTACTTACCAAGAGGAGGTAAGTGGTTTTCCTGTGGGAACAGATACTCTTCAAGATGTTCCAGTGAATTATTCTGTTGATAATCGTACTTATGGGCTTAGAAGGATCATTGTGCATGAGGCAGTATTTTAACCAAAGCCTTCGGCTGCGGCCTGCTTTCTTTAGCAAGGATTTAAATTAAACCGAATTTGGTTTATATTTAGGTCTTTGCAAAACACGCGAGAATACCATGAATTTATCAAAAAACATTAAGCCGATTAGCTATCTCAAGGCCAATGCTGCGCAGGTCGCTTTGGAATTGAAAGATTCCGGCCAAGCAATGGTCATTACTCAAAACGGCGAAGCCACTATGGTGGTTCAGTCCGTTGCCGAGTATGAGCGCATGCAGGAAACCTTGGCATTGTTGAAAATGCTGGCGCAAAGCCAACAAGCGGTCAGTTTAGGGAAAACCGTTACCAGTGCGGATGCGTTTAGTCAATTGCGGGCGCGGCGCGGATTAGCATGACTCTGGAGGTTGTTCTCTCGGAACCGGCGCTGGCTGATTTACTGGACATTAATGATTATTACCTATGCGAAGTCAGTGATCGCGTTGCGGGTAAGATCATTGATGGCTTGGAAGTCGCTGTAAACAAATTAGCTGCGTTTCCCGATAGAGGCAGCATCCCCAAGGAGTTGTTGTCTCTGGGGATTCGGCAGTATCGTCAGGTGATTGAAAAGCCTTATCGGATTATTTATGAAACATTTGCCGACAAAATTGTAGTCCATGCAATACTCGATGGACGGCGCGATATGCAAACCCTGCTTATGCAGCGTATTTTGCGTGTTTGAGTAGGATAGGTGGGTCCCTTGTTCGCGCTCTTAAGCCTCGCAAAGTACGGCATTTAGAATCATAAGTTCAAAGTCAGCTTTGAATTCCTGTATTCACGTTTTCTGGAGTCCAAAGCTGGCTTTGGCCGTATTTTCGCTCGTTCCCAAGCTCCTGCTTGGGAATGCAGTACCGGAAGCTCTAGCTTCCATCTACGCGAAGCTGGAGCTTCGCCGACTTCGTTCCCAAGCAGGAGCTTGGGAACGAGCAAACCCTTGGATTAAAATCATGCTGCCACCCCTAAAACCCATCACCATGAAAGAACGTGTCTCCATGGCTTTTATCGAAAAAGGCCAAGTCGACGTTAAAGACGGCGCTTTCGTAGTCATCGACGAAACCGGCATCAGAACTCATATCCCGGTCGGCAGTATCGCCTGCATCATGCTCGAACCGGGGACGCGGGTTTCTCATCAGGCCGTCACTTTGGCCGCCAGAGCCGGAACTTTGCTGGTTTGGGTCGGCGAGGCCGGGGTTCGGCTTTATGCGTCCGGCCAGCCGGGCGGTGCGCGCTCCGATCGCTTGCTGTATCAGGCCAAACTGGCGCTGGACGATGTGGCTCGGTTAAAAGTGGTGCGTAAAATGTACGAAATCCGCTTTGGCGAAAAGCCGCCGGAGCGGCGTAGCGTCGAACAACTGCGCGGCATAGAAGGCGCTCGCGTTAAAAAAATCTACCAGTTATTAGCCAAACAGGCCGGTGTGGAATGGAAAGGCCGCAGATACGACCAGACCGACTGGGATAACGGCGATATGCCGAACCGCTGCATCAGCTCGGCAACGGCCTGTTTGTACGGTATCAGCGAAGCGGCGGTGCTGGCGGCAGGTTACGCGCCCGCCATCGGCTTTATTCATACAGGCAAACCCTTGTCGTTCGTCTACGACATCGCCGACTTATTCAAATTTGACGACATTATTCCCCATGCTTTTAAAATCGCCGCCAAAAATTATCACAACCCGGAACGGGAAGTACGCTTGATGTGTCGCGATATTTTCCGGCAAAGCAAAATCCTCAGAAAAATCATTCCCACCATAGAAGAAGTGCTGGCCGCCGGTGAACTTGAACTGCCCCAACCTGCTGAAGAGAATATCGCTCCGGCCATTCCTAACCCTGAGAGTATCGGCGATGTTGGTCATCGTAGTTGAAAACGTCCCGCACCGATTAAGAGGGCGATTAGCGGTTTGGCTGATCGAGATTCGGGCGGGCGTTTATGTCGGCGATTTATCGGCTAAAGTCAGGGAGATGATCTGGGCGCAAATTGTAGATGGCATTGAAGAAGGCAATGCGATTATGACCTGGAGCACCAATACCGAATCGGGTTTTGATTTTGTTACTTTGGGTAAAAACCGTCGTCTGCCGGTCGAGTTTGACGGACTCAAACTGGTTTCTTTTTATCCGCTTGAAGACCAAAAAGATAACGATGCTCTTTAACAATTTAATGGTAAAAAACGGCTGTTTTTTCGGTGGAAAAATCGGAGTGGTTATTTCGTTTGATTAACAATATGTTATGATCAGTGTGTTCCCCACACCCGTGGGGATGAACCGTCACCAAGACCACCAATGTTTGCGAGCTGGAGGTGTTCCCCACACCCGTGGGGATGAACCGCACATAACGGCAAAATAGAGGGACATGTGGGGGTGTTCCCCACACCCGTGGGGATGAACCGTCGTGGTTTGGATGAACCGGAAACCGTGGAACGTGTTCCCCACACCCGTGGGGATGAACCGTGGTGTTGCTCTTGATGATGCGCTTGTTTGTTGTGTTCCCCACACCCGTGGGGATGAACCGCCTATATTGATTGCCGTTGGTTTGATAATTTCGTGTTCCCCACACCCGTGGGGATGAACCGCCTAAAATCGAAGGTGTTCTTGAATCCGCTCCGTGTTCCCCACACCCGTGGGGATGAACCGCCCGAAGCAAATCAACACCGCTTGCGGCGGTTGTGTTCCCCACACCCGTGGGGATGAACCGCCGCTTTCAAAACATCGTACACTGTTACCGACGTGTTCCCCACACCCGTGGGGATGAACCGTCACCATTTTTCACACCGGATATTTTGCTTGGGTGTTCCCCACACCCGTGGGGATGAACCGCCGGAATATTGGACAGTCGAACAGGTAGACATGTGTTCCCCACACCCGTGGGGATGAACCGCGCCTCAGGAGACACATAACACCGGCACCGGCGTGTTCCCCACACCCGTGGGGATGAACCGATAACGGTGTTTTGATATGGCCGTTTATTTTAGTGTTCCCCACACCCGTGGGGATGAACCGCAGATTTCGCGGTTTATGCTCATATCGTTAAAGTGTTCCCCACACCCGTGGGGATGAACCGTTGGCAAAAAACTCAGACTCCTGAACAATTAAGTGTTCCCCACACCCGTGGGGATGAACCGACGGTCAGCAAATCGCGAATAATGAAATTCAGGTGTTCCCCACACCCGTGGGGATGAACCGCCGGTAAGCCAGTCGCAATAACCTTTACCCATGTGTTCCCCACACCCGTGGGGATGAACCGGTTGATGGTGTTGTTCCTCCCGGGCCTATTTAGTGTTCCCCACACCCGTGGGGATGAACCGTTATTTTACCGACCTTTTTTTAACTATAGCACGTGTTCCCCACACCCGTGGGGATGAACCAGCAGCCCCGTACAGATGGCGGATAATTTCCAAGTGTTCCCCACACCCGTGGGGATGAACCTGCGCTTTTAAGCTGGTCAATCGAGTATCCAAGGTGTTCCCCACACCCGTGGGGATGAACCGCCACGAATTACAAAGAGCGGCGGAAACTGGATGTGTTCCCCACACCCGTGGGGATGAACCGGCCGTGAGGCTGTTTTAGGAAAGACTCCAGATGTGTTCCCCACACCCGTGGGGATGAACCGCGTAACCGGTGCGGTTGTTCCGCCTGTCTGCGGTGTTCCCCACACCCGTGGGGATGAACCGATATAACCGAGGCCGAAAACTCGCCTCCTGTTGTGTTCCCCACACCCGTGGGGATGAACCGATAGATGAAGCGGCCACCCTCGACGCAAACACCGTGTTCCCCACACCCGTGGGGATGAACCGTAATGAGATTTACCAAATCAGTGCAAAAGCGGGTGTTCCCCACACCCGTGGGGATGAACCGGCAATCTACCACTAAAAAACACTAGCCCGCGCGTGTTCCCCACACCCGTGGGGATGAACCGCTTGTATTGGTTCTCCGCGTTCGTTCAATCCGGTGTTCCCCACACCCGTGGGGATGAACCGCCGTAGGGTTTTACGCCCCAGCTTTCGAATTCGTGTTCCCCACACCCGTGGGGATGAACCGGTTGTGTCCCTGCATCAATTTGGCCGGACTGGGTGTTCCCCACACCCGTGGGGATGAACCTGCTCAAGGCTACGAGTGGCGCATGGTGTCATCGTGTTCCCCACACCCGTGGGGATGAACCGGTCATTATAGCGAGGCGTAACCGCATCAAGCGGTGTTCCCCACACCCGTGGGGATGAACCGAGATTTGTATGCTTACGCTTGGTGTAATTTGTGTGTTCCCCACACCCGTGGGGATGAACCGGCGAGTTAATCGGGCGCGAAATCCTAAACTTGGTGTTCCCCACACCCGTGGGGATGAACCGCAAACGAATACGCCGCCAACACCTCAACCCACGTGTTCCCCACACCCGTGGGGATGAACCGCAAACGAATACGCCGCCAACACCTCAACCCACGTGTTCCCCACACCCGTGGGGATGAACCGTTTTAACAGCGGTTTCTCGCGCGTTCCTGCAGGTGTTCCCCACACCCGTGGGGATGAACCGCTGGCGAACCTGTTCGCTGCATTTATTTATACGTGTTCCCCACACCCGTGGGGATGAACCAGAATGATGGATTGATTCAGGTTGTCGAGGCGCGTGTTCCCCACACCCGTGGGGATGAACCGTATGCGGACGAGGTTGAGATGCTACGGGCTGAGTGTTCCCCACACCCGTGGGGATGAACCGCTCAAGATCATCAACCACCCGTGGGGATGAACCGCTCAGCAGGCATCCGATGCCGCGGCAAGCGCGGTGTTCCCCACACCCGTGGGGATGAACCGAACGTAATCTAACCCGTCGCTCAACAGGAGCGGTGTTCCCCACACCCGTGGGGATGAACCGCGCGGCGACGTATGGCAGGAGGCTATCAATAGGTGTTCCCCACACCCGTGGGGATGAACCGCCAAAGAAAACTTGCCTGCCGCTAACACAACTGTGTTCCCCACACCCGTGGGGATGAACCGCTCCAACTGTATTACGAATTCCTTTTCGCTACGTGTTCCCCACACCCGTGGGGATGAACCGACTATCTATTAGAGTTGCGCTCATTGGCTAGTGTGTTCCCCACACCCGTGGGGATGAACCGAACTCGATTACCCAGCCGGCTTTTTCATGGTCGTGTTCCCCACACCCGTGGGGATGAACCGGTACTTGGGGTTGTATCATCTACAGGCCGTTCGTGTTCCCCACACCCGTGGGGATGAACCGGTGTAACCTCGTTGCACAGACTCTTGAGTGATGTGTTCCCCACACCCGTGGGGATGAACCGGTTAATTCATTATTCATATTGACTACGGCGGCGTGTTCCCCACACCCGTGGGGATGAACCGCAACGACGCCTATGTGGTTGAAGATTACGGCAGTGTTCCCCACACCCGTGGGGATGAACCGGATACTTACAGGGAGATGTAGTAGGAGTCTGAGTGTTCCCCACACCCGTGGGGATGAACCGTAAAACCAAGTTGTCACCCGAAATCAGCCCAGGGTGTTCCCCACACCCGTGGGGATGAACCGATCATAATTCATTGTTTTATAGTGAAATGGAAGTGTTCCCCACACCCGTGGGGATGAACCGCATTAGCTGGCGTGTAAATTTTGCACGCATCGGTGTTCCCCACACCCGTGGGGATGAACCGCGTCAATAATGATGCTAACGGCACAAGATGCTGTGTTCCCCACACCCGTGGGGATGAACCGGTATCTTGGTCGTACCGGTCAGGCGCTGTCTCGTGTTCCCCACACCCGTGGGGATGAACCGCATTATCTCCATGTCTCCGTCGCTATCTATCGTGTTCCCCACACCCGTGGGGATGAACCGCCATCAACAACGGAGCTGGTGCGGTTGTATGAGTGTTCCCCACACCCGTGGGGATGAACCGGATGGCATCAAGATTATGACCCGCGACCAAGATGTGTTCCTCACACCCGTGGGGATGAACCGATGTATCTGTGTAGCGTTATCCACGGTCGGAAGTGTTCCCCACACCCGTGGGGATGAACCGCGACTACTTGAATCGCTTGCATGTTAAATGCTGTGTTCCCCACACCCGTGGGGATGAACCGGCGCTTCAAAATCGGAGCTTAGATTGCTTCTGGTGTTCCCCACACCCGTGGGGATGAACCGGACATAGCCGAGAACGCAGCGAAAGAGGGCCGTGTTCCCCACACCCGTGGGGATGAACCGGGCTTCACTGTCTGTCATGGTTTATACCTCGCGTGTTCCCCACACCCGTGGGGATGAACCGTTCGCATTACCGGCAGCGGCGGGACCCATTGCGTGTTCCCCACACCCGTGGGGATGAACCGTCCGGTAAATCGGCCACTAAAACGGTTTCCCTGTGTTCCCCACACCCGTGGGGATGAACCGCTGTACCAGGTATTCGAAGGCCAGCCGCCCCAGTGTTCCCCACACCCGTGGGGATGAACCGACGCATGGTTACGCCTCCCGTTGGCACAAATCGTGTTTCCCACACCCGTGGGGATGAACCGCGGCGACTGTTGAAAATGCAGATAATACGAACGTGTTCCCCACACCCGTGGGGATGAACCGAACCCAACGAGGGTGGGGCCTACACCCCTAGCGTGTTCCCCACACCCGTGGGGATGAACCGGTATCCCGCGTCGCCGTTATCATCCATATACCGTGTTCCCCACACCCGTGGGGATGAACCGCATCTTTCGCACTATTGCGCCCAATTGTCATCGTGTTCCCCACACCCGTGGGGATGAACCGGAAGTGACGGCAAAACGAACACGCATCGCTTTGTGTTCCCCTCACCCGTGGGTGATGAACCGTAAACCAATCAATGGACTAAAATCAAGCGGCCGTGTTCCCCATACCCATGGGGATGAACCGACTGGGGTCGATGTAGCTCAGTTGTGGAAAGCGTGCTCCCCTCCCCCGTATAATGAATAAACTCCATTTCATCAGCATTTATCAGTCGAATCCGTATCCTCCGCGTTCTATTTTTCATTGCCGAATAGTTACGATAATGCCGCGCAAAATCGATTTTTTCATCGTCATGCCGTTAATCTCATCGCTACTTTGAGCAGTTTAAAGACGGTAAGGGAAATTTGGTTGTACCTTGTCCGCTTCATATCTTACAATCCCACCGGGTGTGCAGTAAGGTTACTGGGCGTGTAGGTTCCCCACACATTAATAATATTAAAAAAAATTTTGGAGGATAGTATGTTTAAAATTCGTTCGCTGGTTACAGCGTTGGCGTTGGCAAGTTCGGTTTCCGTGGCTTCGGCTTGGGAGACTTTACCCACAGAAGCACCGGCACCGGCCGATAATGCTACAACGCCTGCTAAGGTTGAGTTGGGTCAAATGCTGTATCACGACCCGCGCCTGTCTTCTACAGGTACGGTTTCCTGCTCTTCCTGCCATAACACCATGCTGGGCGGTGAAGATAACAGGCCGAATTCCATGGGCGTTAACGGTCAAACAGGCGGACGCAGTGCACCGACAGTTTGGAATGCTGCGTTTAATACCGTCCAGTTTTGGGATGGCAGAGCGGCAAGCCTGGAAGCGCAGGCCGCGGGTCCCGTGACCAATCCTATTGAAATGGGCATGAAAAACTGGGATGAGGTTGTCGCGCGCTTGAAGTCGATTGAAGGTTATAAGCTGCCTTTTGAGCAGGCTTTTGGTACGGATACCATTACTAAAGATGCTGTAACTAAAGCGATTGCGGCTTATGAAAGAACCTTGATTACGCCTAACAGTCCTTATGACAAGTATGTTTCCGGCGACAAGTCGGCTTTATCGGCACAACAGGTTCGCGGCATGGAAAAAGTTGCGGAACTGGGTTGTACCACTTGCCATAGCGGACCGGCGTTTAACGGTCCGGGCATGTTCCAGAAGTTTCCTGTCATTCCCAACGGCTATTGGGAAGCACAACATCATTTCAGCAAGGATAAAGGTTTAGCGGAAGTCAGCAAAAGTCCAGCCGATGAGCATTTATTTAAAGTGCCGACTTTACGCAACATCGCTTTGACTGCGCCTTATTTCCACAACGGTTCGGTTAAAACGCTGGATAGCGCGGTAACGTTGATGGCAAAACTGCAATTGGGCAAGGATTTAACTAAAGAAGAAGTTGCGGATATTGTGGCCTTTTTAAATGGTTTGACCGGCGAATTCCCTAAACAGAAAATGCCTGTTTTACCTGCCACACCCGGTTCTACTTTTAATTGAAGTTGATTTGGGGGACGGCCGCAAACCAGTCGTCCCTATAATGTTTTATTCACCGCGAAGACACGAAGAATATAACTTCGTGTCCTTCGTGTCTTCGCGGTGATAATCTTTTAAGTTTTTATAACCGATTTTTGTAGATTAATGAGAAGTTACTTACTCTGCGTTATAAATCGGTGTTGCTGAAATGCGGGCATCAATCTGCTTTGAAATTTCCTGGTAAACCGGACTGTTTACGGATTCAAAGCGCTGTTTAAAGTCGACCTCATTCATGTGCTCGGGAAGGTCTCTGGGGTCCGGCATAAAATCACTGTAATCTTTTATTCCGGACATGGCTTTTTGCATTTTTCGTGCATTTTCCGGTGATGAGGTTGCCATTTCACCAAAGCGTGTACCGGCTTTGTCGGCAGCCAAGTCAATAAAACTGAATCCGCTACCGCCGTGCGCATCGCTTAATTCTTTTTCTTCGCCGGCAATCTGGGCCGCTTGCTTGTTTACCGATGCGGTAAGCGCTGCTGAACCTATGAAATGCTGGGCCAGATCGATGCGTTTGTATAAAAAAGCAGCGTATTGCTGTCCGGTTACGGGCGTAGATTCAGGCGTAGACAGGAGTTTTTTGGTCTCCTGTTTATTGACGTAGTCGTTGATCGCGGAAATAACCACCCGGTTCTCATCGATGGCAGTTTCCAGTGTAGAGCGCTGGTAAGCCAGTTCAAACAGTGGACGTAGCAAGTCCGCCAGCGATAAACGCCATTCAGGGTTATGTTTGGCAACGATGTCGGCCAGTTTTTGCTGGTAAATATTCAACGTAGAATTGTCCCCGGTGTGAGTCAGGAAGTTTCGCGCCTGAATCAAGGTATCCTTGTTCGGATAGTAGGTGATGGTGAGTTTTTCAGCGTCAATTTTAACCGCCTTGAGAGGCCGGGTTGCCAGAATGAAATATTCATTCAATGATGAATGTTGAATAATGGCGTCGATAACAAAGGCGGCCAATTTTGCCGGTAACAACAGCTTTCCGGCTTTGAATTTGGTTATTACCGGAAGATCATTGCCGGTAACGTTGCCTAATCTAAAGCTGATGTTTAAATACTTGCCCAGGCTGTTTTCGGGCAACGTCATGGTGACTTTAAATCTCAGCTCATCGTTTTTAAAATCCAAATCAGCGGCGCTTTTCCTATAGCGGTTTAACAAATAATTGCCGGCAAGATTGAGATCGGCTTCGGTTAATTCAATGATGCCGATCTCATCAGGTTTGGTTTTAGAACCTTCATGCAGGATTTTTTTTGCCCTGACCAAGTCGTCACGGGTAGGCGACCATCCCACAGCAAGCTCTGGTTTGTCGCCAACGCCGAAAAAAACCAGCATCGCGCATAAAATTATTAGAGCACTAAAACAATATAACAAAATGCGTAATAAGATTTTCATGAGTCGGCTATTAAGAAAATTCCAATTTGAATCCTGCCGATTTTAAATAACCGGCTTCCTGAATTAAATCGGCATGGGTCAGCGGCGCCTGAGCCAACCAATCGTCTGGAAACTGCAGGCGGATTTTGGATTTTGTTAGCGATATTTTGAAATCGGGTTTGTCATGTTCCTGGCGATTGCGGTGCAACAATACCGACAGCCGCAAAATAAGGGTTAGAGTGGGCGCGTCAATATTCCAGGGAGAGGGTAATTCATTGAAAAGGGAGCGGGGAAATTTACGTCGATGAGACTTTACAACGGTCGATAATAAAATCTGATCCTGCCTGGAAAAACCGGCAAAGTCGCCATTCTCAATGATATAAGCGCTGTGTTTATGGTACTGACTGTGGGCGATGTCCTGACCGATCTCATGCAGGTCGGCCGCCCAGTTTAAAAACTGCACAACGTCTTCGTGATTAGGCCCGCAAAAATCTTCGCCCAATTGATCCAGGATATAGCCGATCGTCTGTTTAACGCGAGCGGCGTGTCCTTTATCGATATGGTAACGATCTGCCAAGGCCTGCACGGTTGCCGAGCGAATATCATGATCATAGAGTCGCCCCAGCAAATCCTGAATAAGCCCTTCCCTCAGCGCGCCATCGGAAACGGTCATTTGCTCGATACCCAAGCTTTTGAAAGTGGCGTAGACGATGGCGACACCGCCTGGAAATACCGGAAGGCGTTCAGGATCGAGTTCGGGCAAATTAAGCTCGTTGACATGGTTGCACTGAGTGAGATGGGCAACCAGATGCTCCAGACCTTCCATTGTTATGCCGTTATTGCTCCAGTTTTTGGCTTCAAGGACTTTATCGATGGCCTTTAAACTGCCCGATGCGCCGATGGCTTCGTCCCAGTTCTTGCGCTGAAATTGTTTTTGGATCGGCTCAAGCTGCTGCGCGGCAAACAAGGTTGCCTGAGTAAAGGCATCTTTGGATAGCTTGCCGTCTTTAAAAAAGGCGTTACTTACCAACACGCAGCCCATGGGCGTGCTTTCTTTTACTCGGGGAGTGTCGCCGGAGCCTATGATGTACTCGGTGCTGCCGCCGCCTATGTCCATAACCAGACGCAAGTTAGCGTTGCTGCCCAGACTGTGCGCGACTCCCTGATAGATCAAGCGGGCTTCTTCTATACCGGAAATAATGTGGATAGGATGATTTAAGGCTTTTTCGGCCTTGTCCAAAAACTGCTGGGAGTTTTTAGCTTGGCGCAAGGTGCTGGTGCCGACCACGCGGACGCTTTCCGGCGGAAAGTTACGGATTCTTTGACCAAACCGTTCCAGGCACTCTAAAGCCCTTTCCTGGGTACTGCTATCGAGGTAATTCTTTTTGTCCAGACCGGACGCAAGCCTTACCATTTCTTTAAGACGATCGAGAGTTTGTAAATTACCATTAGCTAAACTGCACACAATCATGTGAAAGCTGTTAGACCCCAAGTCTACAGCGGCAACGGTTTCGGGAGGTTTCTTCAGCACGAGTTATCCAGTTTTGTCTATGAAGCGCGTTAATATCTGATAAAATCACACGGTTTTAGTCATCCAACTATCTGGATGTAGCGCGTAATTCAGCTTACGTAATTTAACTTATTTAAAGGCTTCCGTTAAGTGTTAGTTTCAGCATGAATGCATTATCTCTGCGTAATCTCAGAAAAACCTATAATAATGGCTTTGAAGCCTTAAAAGGCATCGATCTCGATGTTGAGGCCGGTGATTTTTTTGCCTTATTGGGGCCGAATGGCGCCGGCAAGTCAACGGCTATAGGCATTATCAGTTCGCTGGTCAATGAATCCAGCGGCTCAGTCAGTATCTTCGGGCATGACTTAAGGCGTGAGCGGGCAAAAGCCAAAAGCTGTATCGGCCTGGTTCCGCAGGAAGTCAATTTTAATCAGTTCGACACCGTCAAGAGTATTTTACTCAATCAGGCCGGTTATTACGGTACGCCGCGCAAACTTGCGCTGCAACGCACCGAATACTGCCTTAAGCAAATGGATTTGTGGGACAAACGCGATACCGTTTCCAGACGTTTGTCAGGCGGCATGAAACGCCGGGTCATGATCGCTCGCGCCCTGGTGCATGCGCCCAAGTTATTGATTCTTGACGAACCGACCGCAGGCGTCGATATAGAAATACGCCGTTCCATGTGGCAAATGATGCAGGAAGTGAATCAGCAAGGCACGACTATCATTTTAACCACGCACTATCTGGAAGAGGCGGAAAGTCTGTGCCGCAATATCGCCATCATTAATCACGGAAAAATTGTCGAAAATTCCGATATGGCCAGTTTGCTGGCGAGGCTGCATGTCGAACATTTCGTGCTGGATCTGGCTCGCCCCATTGCTGCGGCACCGGTGATTGAAGGCTGTCAAATTGAGCGCGTGACTGACAGGACGCTTAATGTTGCCGTCCCTAAAGAGCACAGCCTTAACACACTATTCAGCCAGTTAACCGCACAGAATATTGAAGTCACCAGTTTGAAAAACAAGACTAACCGGCTGGAACAGTTATTTATGGATTTGATTGACTCGAACCCCACTGGCTCAAAAGCGACAGGTGATAAATCATGAATTACTCTATTGCCTTTAGAACCATCGTTACCAAGGAAATACTCCGGTTTATCAGGATCTGGCCGCAAACACTGCTGCCTCCGGCTATCACCACAGCGCTGTATTTCCTGATTTTCGGCAAGTTGATTGGCGACCGCATCGGCACTATCAGCGGCGCCAGTTACATGGACTATATCGTCCCCGGCATTATTTTAATGTCGGTTATCAGTCATTCCTACGCCAATGTCGTATCTTCGTTTTACTCAACCAAATTCCAGCGCAATATTGAAGAATTACTGGTTGCCCCGATACCCAACTGGGTAATTCTGGGCGGCTATGTCAGCGGCGGTATTATCCGCGGATTACTGGTGGGCGTTGTTGTGGCTTTAATCTCTTTGCTGTTTACCGATATTACGGTTAACAATATCGCCATTACCCTGTCAATCGCCGCGCTGACAGCCACTGTATTTTCCTTGGCGGGCTTTATCAATGCGATACTCGCGGAGAGTTTTGACGACATTTCGATTATCCCCAACTTTGTGCTGACTCCGTTAAGCTATCTGGGCGGCGTTTTCTATTCGGTCAACATGCTGCCCGATTTTTGGCAGATTATCTCGAAGGGCAACCCCATTTTGTATATGATCAATGCCTTTCGTTATGGCTTGATAGGTGTGACGGATGTTGATATTCAGATGACCTTTATCATTACCGGCGGATTTATTATTACCCTGACCTTATTCAGTCTTTATCTTTTACATAAAGGCATTGGGATTAAGAACTGATGTTACGCAGTTAGTCGAATTTCGACCGCTTTAATATTAAGGAGTCGCTATCGCGATACTTGATTGAATCGGGTTGTCGCACCCGAAGGCGAGTTACTTTCTTTTGCTTCGCCAAAAGAAAGTAACCAAAGAAAAGGCGACCCGATTACCGCTTACTTCCTGCGCTCCTCGATAAAAGCTCCGGTGCTCGGCGCGGCAAACGGGAGAAATACCATCCGTGCGTAACATCAGTTAAGATCTAATAAAGTAGCCACCCTAACCAGACACTTTAGGAGTTTCCAGTGCCGTCAACAGGCTTTAATCCAGAGAACCTTAAAGGGTATGTTCCTGATGAAGTTATTGCCCAGATACCTTCTGTAGCCGCTATAACCAATGCGTTAAGATTAGCCCACTTCCTGGCGCAGTGCGCTCACGAGAGTGGCGGCTTTAAGGTGGTTTATGAAAATTTGAATTATTCGGCCGATGGCTTGAAAGCGACATTTCCCAAATACTTTCCTGAGCCGTTAAACGAATCTTATGCAAGAAATCCAGCCAAAATTGGCGCTAGAGTCTATGCCGACAGAATGGGCAATGGCGATGAAGCGAGCGGCGACGGTTACACATTCAGGGGACGTGGTTATATTCAATTAACGGGTAAGTCGAATTACGCTAATTTTGGTAAAGCTGTCAATGAAGATACCGTTGCCAGTCCTGATTTAGTGGCCACTCACTATCCGCTGGCTTCTGCCGGTTTTTTCTTTGATTCCAATAATATATGGACTATCTGCGACGGTGGCTCAACGGATGCCGTGATAACAGCCGTCACCAAAAAAGTTAATGGCGGAACGAATGGCTTGGCTGAGCGTACCCAGCTTTTTAAAGAGTACTATGCGTTATTAAGTTAGCGCATTGCAGCCGCAGCCATCAGGCCGGCAATATAATAAAAATACGTTTCCAGCTGCTCGGCTTGTATGCCCGGCCCAATCTTTTTTTCCGGAGGGAAAATGATTAAATATGTCACGCTGATCTTATTTCTTGTTACATCGGGATTTGCATCCGCCGAACCTGTGCATCATTGTTCGACAGAGGCCGCCATTCAAGCCAAAAAGCTACTGGATTTTCACTTTGGATTAGATGACAGAACCGAAATTGATGAGCATGTTACCGTGCTTAAACCGATAAAAAATCCTGCCGGAAAAGGCAAGTTTGACGTTCTGGAAGTCTATGGCCACATCTACAAAGGGACTTATCGGATGCGCTTTATTTATGCTCAAATGGAGAATCAGTGCCTACTCGTCGGACAGGAAATCCTGGAGATTACTAATTTGTAAGCTGTTTTCAATATCCATGCTTATTCGCTTGCAACTCAGTCAATGGCTCCGGCAAGCGGATAACTTCGGATTCGACCCGGCCATCTGCATACAGCTCTATTAATCGATAACCCGGAGCCATATCGCTAACACTGAATTCAGGGGTTTCGGGTGCAAATTGAAAGCAGGTAGATGGTGCGCCCAATACCCGAAAGGCCGCTATTTTTATATCCATGACTTGGTGGATATGACCGGTGGTTATGACTTTTACTTGAGGGTATTGGTCTACTACCGCCAATAATTCCTGACTGTTTTCTATAATCATGGTATCCATCCACGGGCTTTTAGTTTCCAGAAAATGATGATGGACTGCGATAAGCGCGTGACGATCAGGGTTCTCAGTTAAACAGTTTTCAAGAAAGTCCAATTCCTCTTTTGACACACGGCCGCCGGGTTCTCCGGGTATTTGGCTGTTCAGGCTAATCAGCTGCCAATTACCCAGAAAAACCTGTTTGCGGCAGTTAATCCTGTCGGTATTAAATACCTGTTGCATGAGTTCATAATCGTCATGATTGCCGGGCAGGCAGATGCATGGCGTTTCATGAGCTTCAAGGCTGGTTAAGATGCGCCGGTAGCTGGCAGGACAAGGATTCTGAGCCAAGTCGCCGGTCAGCATAATCAAATCGAAATGATGTTTTTCAGCAAAGGCCTGTTCAAGGCAGGCATTGAAATAATGCTCGGTATTAATCCCCATCATTTTATCTTCCGGAGCCGCCAGAATATGCAAATCGGATAGTTGCAGGATTGATATACAGGCGGTGTTATTCGTCATGGGAAGTTGTTATGAAATGTCTTTACAGAGAACTTTGGAATTCCTTTGCGGGTTATATAACGCCTTGAGCTGATCGGGAAGGTCGGTAATATTCGACGATAAAAATCCCCGTTCAATAAACCAGTGCATGGTTTGCGTAGACAACACGAATAATTTTTTAAGCCCAAGCTCCCCTGCCCTGCGGTAAACATATTCAAGCATGCGGTTACCCCTGGCCGATCCCTGATAATCGGAATGCACCGCAAGGCAGGCAATCGCGCCGAATCGGTTTTGCACATCGGGGTGCAAGGCGGTGCAGCCGATAATCAGGCCGTCGCGTTCGATAACAATATAGTCGGCGATTTCCATTTCAATTTTTTCTCGGGAGCGCTTGGCCAGCTTGCCTTGTTGCTCCAGCGGCTTAATCAATTCCAGAATGCCGCCGATGTCGTTCAGGGTCGCCGGACGCAATTCTTCAAAAGCCGTGGAGCTGATCAGCGTGCCGATGCCGTCACGGCTGAATAATTCCAGCAACAACGCGCCGTCGATGGTTCTATCAATCAAATGCACACGGTCGATGCCGGATTGACAGCTTTGCATCGCCGCTTTGAGCGGCAAGCTGATGCTGGTGGATATGCCCGGATGTTGCTGTAAGAATGTGTCGGCTTCGGCGGTGGTCATTTGCTGGATCTGTTCGCCGCTGTCGGGATTGCAGCAACTTTGTTCGGTTAATAGAACCAGTTTTTCCGCTTTTAACGCAATCGAAACCGCCGTAGCGACTTGCTCGGCCGACAGATTGAAGACTTCGCCGCTCGGCGAATAACCGACCGGCGAGATTAGCACCACATTGTCCTGGTCCAGCTGCTGATGAATGGCCGCGCTGTCGATACGACGAACTTCACCGGTATGGCCGTAATCAATGCCGTCAATCACGCCTATCGGTTTGGCGACAACAAAATTACCTGAGGCCACCTTGATCTTGGCTCCGGCCATCGGCGAGTTAGCCAGCCCCATCGATAACAGCGCTTCAATTTCCACGCGAACCAATCCGGCCGCTTCTTTAACGCATTGCAGCGCTACGTCGTTGGTAATGCGCAAATTTTTGTGAAAGCGGGCGGGAACGTCCAGTTTGGCAAGTCGCTGGTCGATCTGCGGACGTATGCCGTGGACCAAAACCAGGCGTATGCCCAGACTGTTGAGTAAGGCAAAATCGTGGACGTGATGATCGAAATCATCAGCCAGCACCGCTTCGCCACCAAAGAAAATAACAAAGGTTTTGTTGCGATGGGCATGAATGTAAGGGGATGAATCCCTAAACCAGCTGACGAATGATTTTTGTGGTTCCATATTATTTGGTTAATGTGTAATGAGAGAAGGATATAGTCTGATCGAAGCTACATTTCTCCTACATTACCATAGGTTTCTTCGTAAATATCTTTCAAAAGCTTGCCTTGATATGTCCAATGCGGGCTTGGCTGGATGCTGTAATCGATACCAAGGACTTGCTGTGTAGCCGCCATTAACGATACTTCGGCACCATTAAATTTGATTTTCCTGGAGCTAGAAACTGTAGCAACAGAATCCCCGTGGACTGAGTGCAACACCGAGCCAACAGGAATTCCCATCTCTGAAAAACTCATTCTTGGACGCTTAGATTTTAATTGCTCTGCGGCATTAACAGACTCTTGATCCAAATTTGTAGGCTGTTGATCTATTTCTTCGGTAGCGTCTTCAGTGTGCAGCAGTTTCAATATGGCAATTGCCTGCTCTGGCTCAATCTTAAAAAATTCACGTCTAGGATTGATTCTCTGAGGAGAAAACGCAATATGTAATGCTTTTTCAACTTCCTCCGCATTTTGAACCTTGCAGGCATAATGAAGTTCGAATGGGACTGGAACACCTGTTGTATAGAGCTGTCCAATTCTAGAATTTGCGTCATCTTGTGTTGTATAGCCAATCTTCACTAATCCAGGCATGGCTGAATTTGTAAGCACGTAAACAATATTAAGTGACGCCATAGACTTTTGTAGCGTGTAGGATGGGTAGAGCGGTAGCGAAACCCATCATCAATGTAAACGATGAGCTTCCTTACATCTGCCAGCTCATCGACTCCTTTTCTTCGTGTCTTCGTGGTGAATATGTAAAAGGTACGCAGAGCGTACCCTACATCAATCCTAATTATCGGTCACTGCACCCAACGAAGCCGAACTCACCAGTTTGGCATATTTTGCCAACACTCCACGCGTATAACGCGGCGCAGGTTGTTTCCATTTCTCAAAACGACGGGCGATTTCATGTTCGTTGACATGCAGTTTCAGTTCGTTGTTTTCCGCGTCGATGGTGATGGTATCGCCATTCTCGACTATCGCCAACGCACCGCCGACATAGGCTTCTGGCGTGATGTGCCCAACCACGAAACCGTGGGTGCCGCCGGAAAACCGGCCGTCGGTAATTAACGCGACTTCCTTGCCCAAACCTTTGCCCATGACCGCCGAAGTAGGAGACAGCATTTCACGCATACCGGGGCCGCCTTTGGGGCCTTCGTAACGGATGACGATGACATCGCCTTTAACGATATCGCCGTTCAAAATACTTTGCAGCGCTTGTTCTTCGGCTTCGAATACTTTGGCTGTGCCGGTAAAAACCAGCCCTTCCTTGCCGGTGATTTTGGCAACCGAACCGCCGGAGGCCAGATTGCCGTACAAGATAACTAAATGACTGTCTTTCTTGATCGGTTTATCCAGCGAGTGAATCACTTCCTGACCTTCAGGATAGGGTAAGACATCGGCCAGATTTTCGGCCAGCGTTAAGCCGGTCACGGTTAAGCAATCGCCGTGCAGCAACCCCTTGTCCAACAGCGTTTTCATCAACGGTTGAATACCGCCGATCTCGATCAATTCCGTCATCAAATAACGGCCGCTGGGCTTTAAGTCGGCCAGCATGGGCACATGTTTGCCGATGCGGGTGAAGTCGTCCAGAGTAATATCGACGCCGGTTGCATTCGCCATCGCCAGGATATGCAATACCGCATTGGTCGAGCCGCCGAGTGCGATGACCACGGTAATGGCATTCTCGAATGCGGCTTTGGTCATGATGTCGCGAGGCTTGATGTCTTTTTTCAACAGTTCCAAAACGGCAGCGCCGGCGCGTTCGCAATCCAGGCGTTTATCGTTTGAAATAGCGGCCTGGGCTGAGCTGTTGGGCAAGCTCATGCCCAGCGCTTCAATGGCCGAAGCCATGGTATTGGCTGTATACATGCCGCCGCAGGAACCCGCGCCCGGAATGGCTTTAGCTTCGATTTCGGCCAATTCGGCATCGTCGATCTGGTTGTTGGCTCTGGCGCCGACCGCTTCGAATACCGAAACCACATCCAGCTTTTTGTCTTTGTGGCAGCCGGGCATAATCGTTCCGCCGTAAACAAACACCGCCGGACGGTTTAAACGTGCCAAAGCCATCATGCAGCCGGGCATGTTCTTGTCGCAGCCGCCGATCGCGACGACACCGTCAAAACCCTGGCAACCGACCACGGTTTCAATCGAGTCGGCAATCACTTCGCGGGATACCAGCGAATATTTCATGCCTTCCGTGCCCATCGAAATGCCGTCGGAAATAGTGATGGTGTTAAAGATGACGGCTTTACCGTCGGCATTGTTAACGCCAACCGCTGCCGCATCGGCCAGCTTGTTGATATGCATGTTGCACGGCGTGACCATGCTCCAGGTCGAAGCAATGCCTATTTGCGGTTTTTTGAAGTCTTCATTGTTAAAGCCAACCGCATGCAACATGGCGCGGCTCGGTGCGCGCTCCATGCCGTCAACAACCAGGGAAGAGAAAGTACGGGTGTTTTTGTCACTCATGTGAGCAATTCCTAAAAGATTAGTTAGGGTACGCTGCACATACCTTGTTGAGTTGATAGGCGTAACTGAAAAACGGTACGCACAGCGTACCCTACAGGGCGAAAAACAAAGAAACCGGGCTTTTTGTGCCTTTTGCCTTAATTAATACGAATCCCAGCTGCTTCTGCTACGACGCCAGCTGAGCTTAGGCAAAATGAATCCTAAAATAACACCGATAAGCGCGAGTATGCCGCCGTATAAAAACCAGTCTTGATTGGCCGTGTCTTGCAAAGCCTGATTTTCAAGCTTGAATTGTTGCAGTTCCCGTTCAACATTAACCACGCGTTCTTGAAGTTCATCGCGCTGGTTCTTTAATTCCACGGTGCTGGCGGCGGTTTTTTTCAGTTCGCTGAGTTCTCTGCTTAGCTGATCCCGTTCTGTCGCCAAGGACTGTTCAAGAGACGTTCCCGGCGTGATGGATTCTTTTATTGTGGCTAGCTCGGCTTTAAGCGTGGCATTTTCAGACTGTATCGCTGCCAGATTTTTGTTGGCAACGTCCAGTTGGGAACGACTGGGCGGTTCCTTCATGGTATTACGGATAGGCATGTAGCCTTCAGTGCCGTCATTCAGGCGAACGTGGGCAAATCCGGTGCTTTTGTTTTCATCTATTATCGTCAGCGGGGTGCCGGTCGGGAGCAGCTTTACAACTTTACTGGTGTTATTTTCTTCGCTCCTGAGTGATAAATTCAGATTGTCGGTAACATAGACGGTTTCAGCCTGGGCTGAACCCAAAATTACCAGTAGGATAAAAAACGAGTTTAGTATTTTTTTCACTTGAATCTCTATGGTTGTTCACCTGACGACTGCCAGGGATGGCGGAAGTGTCGCAATCGGTAAGGAACCTATGCGACCGACTGCCGGGAATGGTGGATATGTCGCAATCGATAGGGGGCCGATGCGATTAAGGTTAATTCTAACGTGATTTTTTGCACAGGAGAAATTCCAGCAATGCCTTTTGTGCATGCAGGCGATTTTCAGCTTCATCAAAGATAACGCTTTGAGAGCCGTCAATCACGTCGGCGCTGACTTCCTCACCCCGATGGGCGGGCAAACAGTGCATAAACAGCGCATCGTTATGTGCAACTTTCATAACCTCGGCGTTGACCTGATAATTCTTAAAGGCCATTTCGCGTTGTTTTTGTTCTTCTTCCTGCCCCATGCTGGCCCAAACATCGGTGACAACCAGATCCGAATTTTGGGCCGCAGCCAGCGGCGTGTCAAAGAACCGGACGCGTTCTCCGGCAGCTTCGACGATGTCGGCTAAGGGCTGATAATCTTTTGGGCAGGCGATGTTCAACGTGAAGTCCAGCACCGTTGCCGCATGGATATAAGAGTGGCACATATTATTGCCGTCGCCGATCCAGGTCACCGTTTTGCCTTTGATGTCGCCGCGATGCTCAAAATAAGTCTGCATGTCGGCCAGTAATTGGCAGGGATGCTGTAAGTCGGTCAAGCCGTTGATCACCGGGACGCTGGAATATTGGGCGAAGGTGGTCACCGTTTCGTGCTTATCGGTCCTGAGCATGATGCAATCGACCATGCTAGAGATGACTCTGGCGCTGTCTTGCAGCGGCTCGCCCCGACCCAACTGGGTATCTCTGGGCGATAAAAACAATGCGCTGCCGCCAAAATGACTCATGCCGGATTCAAATGAAATACGGGTGCGCGTCGATGATTTTTCAAAAATCATCGCCAAGACCTGTCCCTTTAACGGTTGGTAATCAGGATCGCGGTTATTTTTTAGGACGATGCCTCGGTTGATCAAGCTACGAAGTTCGTCGCCGGATAAGTCAAGCAGGCTGATGAAATGTCTAGGATTCATAGGGAGTGTCTGTATGCTTATGAATAAGTGTCGATAAGGTTTCTACGAGTTGAGCGATTTGTTGCTGATTAATAATCAACGGCGGCAGCAACCGAATGGTTTTTTCACTGGTGACATTAATCAACAGGTTATTTTGCAACGCTGCCTGTACTAACTCAGTGCATGGGCTGTCGAGTTCGATGCCGATCATCATGCCTTTGTGGCGAATATCGACAACATGCGCATTGCCCTGTAACCGGTCTTTAAATGCCGAGCAGATAGCGTCACCTTTTTGCGCGGCCTGCTCAATCAGGTTTTCAGCATCCAATGTCGCCAATACCGCTAAAGCCGCGCTACAGGCCAACGGATTGCCGCCAAAGGTGGAACCGTGATTGCCTGCGGTGAATATCTTGGCCGCTTTGCCTCGTGCCAGACAAGCGCCGATCGGTACGCCGTTGCCCAGCGCTTTGGCCAGCGTGCAGACATCGGGCAGTATCCCGTTATGCTGGAAAGCGAGAAACTTGCCGGTACGACCTACGCCGGTCTGGATTTCATCAAGCATCATCAGCAGGTTATGCTGGTCGCACAGACTGCGGATTTGGTTAAGATAATCGGCGGCGGGAATGTTGACACCGCCCTCCCCCTGTATAGGTTCAACCAAGACGGCGACGACATTCTTGTGCAGCTCAACCGCTTGCTCGATGGCGTTGACGTCGTTGTACGGTACGCGAATAAAACCTTCAACCAACGGCGCAAAGCCTTGTTGAATTTTAGCGTTGCCGGTAGCGCTCAGCGTTGCCAGCGTGCGGCCGTGGAAACTTTTTTCCATGACGATAATCGCCGGGTTTTCTATACCTTGCTCGTGACCGTATTTGCGCGCCAATTTGATCGCCGCTTCATTAGCTTCCGCACCGGAATTGCAAAAAAAGACATTATCCATGCCGCTTTTTTCGGCCAGCTTGTCGGCCAACTGTTCCTGAACGGCGATACCGTACAGGTTCGACGTATGCAGCAGTTTTTCACTTTGTTTGCAGATAGCTTGATGCACGGCAGGATGGGCATGACCCAAGCTGCACACCGCTATGCCGGATACCGCATCCAGGTAGCGATTATTGTTTTGATCAAACAACCATGCGCCCTCTCCCCGTTCGAAGGTTATGGGCAAGCGTCCGTAAGTTGGCATAATGTGGCTAGTCATCGCTTCCGTCTGTAATTAAAGGAAAAATAGGCCGCAACCTGCCGCCCATTACAAAAATGCTCGATTATAGGTTTCAATTTAGTCTCAGGCAAGTTCTACTACTCAATACAGTGGAACGCGGATAACGCAGATAATTATGATTAACACAGATAAATCCAGAAAAATCATATTCAATCATAATTATCAGCGTCATCAGCGTTCTATTTTTAAACACTCAAGCACCCAGCCAATTTTGCGGCTTTAAATATTCATCATAAAGCACGGCTTCGGCACTGCCCGGCTCGGGTTGCCAGTTGTATTTCCAGTGAGCTACCGGCGGCATGGACATTAAAATCGATTCGGTACGCCCTCCGGATTGCAGACCGAACAAGGTGCCGCGATCGTAAACCAGGTTAAATTCGACATAACGCCCCCGGCGGTACAACTGGAAATCGCGTTCCCTATCGCTATAAGGCGTGTCCTTACGTTTTTGTATGATAGGCAGATAAGCGTCGATATAATGATTGCCGACGCTTTGCATAAAAGCGAAAGACTTCTCAAAACCCCATTCGTTCAAATCATCAAAAAACAGCCCGCCTACGCCACGGGTTTCATTCCGGTGTTTGAGGAAAAAATACTCGTCGCACCATTTTTTGTAGGTCGGGTAAATGTCATCGCCGAACGGCTGACAGGCAGCGCGGGCGGTTTGATGCCAGTGCAGCACATCTTCTTTAAACGGGTAAAACGGCGTCAAATCGAAACCGCCGCCGAACCACCAGATAGTCGGTTCACCCGGTTTTTCCGCGATTAAAAACCGCACATTGGCGTGCGATGTCGGCACGTAAGGATTGTTGGGATGAATGACCAACGACACGCCCATCGCCTGAAATTGCCGGTCTGCAAGTTCCGGGCGTTTAGCCGTTGCCGAAGGGGGCAGTTTAAAACCGGATACATGCGAAAAGTTAACGCCGCCCTGTTCGATAACCCGACCATCGGCCAATACGCGGGTTCGGCCGCCGCCACCTTCAGCCCTGTCCCAAAGGTCTTCAATAAACCGGGCTTCAGGTTCTACAGATTCCAGCGCCATACAAATTTGGTCTTGCAGATTAAGCAGGTAGTTTTTTACTTGAGTGATGTTGTCAATATTCATGCGTAGGTCGATGTTGTGTTTTAAATGCCGGTCATTAAAAAATCCAGAGTCGCAATAGTCTCGCCTCCTGATTCGGTAAGTCGGTCAAAGCGTTATAATGATGCGCATATTCTGTGTGCATTTAAAGAATTTAACAAATAGAAAAAACAGGCCGTAGCGTATACTTTTTCTTTATGCTGCTTTAACAAAGCCATAAGATGAATTTATTAAATAATAGAAAAACAGTTAACCATCATAAAATTGAGAGGCCGATAGATGTTAAAAATACAAACCATCAAATCAACAGGATTTATTCTGGCAACGCTTACAGCGCTATTCTTGAACGGCATACAGGCTGTCTCAGCCCAACAGAAAACCGGCCTGAATAGAACCGTTTTATTAGAAAAAAAACTGGAGCTTTCCAGCCCGAACATCAATACAAAAATGATACGGGTCGCGTTTCCACCCGCATTTAAAACACCGTGGCATACCCATGAAGGACCGGGGCCTCGCTATGTGGTTAAAGGCACATTAAAAGTCGTCGAGGGCGGCAAAGCCAACACCTACGCTGCCGGTGAAGTTTTTTGGGAAACCGGCGAGCTGATGTCGGTAGAAAATGTCGGCGACGATGCCGCCGAACTCATTATTTTTGAATTAGCCCCGGTCAAGTAAGTTATCTATTGATGAGCGGCACTATCGAGAAGCGGTGCCGGCATCTTTCTTTACACCATCCGATTTAAATTAATGCGTATACCTCTAGCCTACATCAGTATTGTTTTGCTTTGGGCGACGACACCGCTGGCTATCAAATGGAGTGGCGAAGGTCCGGGGTTTCTGTTCGGGGTAACCGGACGAATGGCGATTGGTACGCTATGCATTTTATTGATGCTGGGCCTGTCCGGACAACGCCTGGCCTGGCATCGTAAAGCGCTACAGACTTACCTTGCCGTGGCCGTGCAAATTTACGGATCGATGCTGGTGGTTTATTGGGCGGCGCAGTTTATTCCTTCCGGCTGGATTTCGGTGATATTCGGTCTTTCTCCGTTGATGACGGCTTTATTGGCGGCGGTCTGGCTAGGGGAACGGAGCCTGACACTGGGCAGCCTGCTGGCCTATGTGCTGGGCATTAGCGGCTTGTGGGTCATGTTCGGCTCGGCATTGCAATTGGGTCATGACGCAGTACTGGGTATCATCGGCGTACTGGTATCTACATTTTTGCAGGCTGTCAGTTCGGTTTGGGTCAAACGCATTGACGGAAAAATACCGGCGTTATCTCAGGTAACGGGCGGCCTGTTACTGTCTCTGCCTGCTTATCTGATTACCTGGGCAAAGTTTGACGGTCATTGGCCGACTGAAATTTCAACCATCAGTCTGGCGTCTATTGTTTACTTGGGGATGATAGCCACAACGATCGGCTTTGTGCTTTATTACTATTTACTGATCCACCAGAGCGCTACCAAGGTTGCGCTGATTACTTTAATTTCACCGGTCATGGCTTTGCTGTTGGGTCATGCCGTTAATCATGAACCGCTGACCATGAAAGTGGCAACAGGCACGCTACTCATACTCGGCGCATTGCTGATGCATGAGTTCTTTGATCGGTTATTGGGTTCAAAGCAAGCTAAACTCCCCGATAATATGCCGAATTAGGTGCATATTTGCCGGCTTGGCTACTCACATTGCAATGAGACAGCTTGCATCGGCTTTGACTCTGAAAGTGCACTAGATTCTGTCCAATAAGATAATCAACACCAGCCCAAGCCCTCCGCTGGGTCCGTAGCCCCGGCTATGTGGTCAAGTTGGAATGACGCGAGTGGTTACAATCACGTTCCAAGCCCGATACCGCACCTCATCCTGGAAAAATTTTCGGCGATTCAGGGGGCAATCCCCAACGACCGCCACCTGGCTCAGCCCTGCTTTATCCAAACCAATCCTGAGCAGTAATTTGAAGCTAAAGCATCTCCTATACTATAAAATACAAGCAGTATTTTAATCCTGTACCCCTTGGATTTTCCACCAAGCCTAAACCTCATGGGTGGAACCATTCAATATATGAATATTGCTTATGCATGATCTACATAACCCTAGACAAAATAATCTCCTTGATGCCCTGACCTCAGATGGATGCGAACGTCTTTCCTCCCAACTTGAGCTGATCCAAATGCCGCTCGGCAAAGTCCTTTACGAGTCGGGGGATGAGTTGTCTCACGCCTATTTCCCCACGACCAGCATCGTATCGCTACTTTATGTCATGGAGAATGGCGCATCGGCTGAGATCGCCGTGGTCGGTAACGATGGCATCATTGGCGTCGCGCTCTTCATGGGAGGAGGAACCATGCCTAATCGAGCCGTCGTGCAGAGCGCAGGCTATGCCTACCGGATGCCGGCGAATTTACTTATGCAGGAATTCGACCGCTTTGGAGGGCGCCGCTACGGAACGTTACACCATTTATTGTTGCGCTATACTCAGGCGTTGATTACCCAGATGGCACAAACGGCGGTCTGTAACCGGCATCACTCCGTGGACCAACAACTCTGCCGCTGGCTGCTGCTAAGCCTTGACCGGCTCTCTTCAAGCGAGTTGACGATGACTCAGGAATTAATCGCCAATATGCTCGGCGTACGCCGCGAAGGCGTCACGGAAGCCGCCGGAAAATTGCAGCGAGCGGGGCTGATTGATTACAGCCGCGGCCGTATCACGGTGCTCGATCGACCGGGACTGGAAGAACGAGTCTGCGAGTGTTACCAAGTAGTCAAAACAGAATTCGATCGTTTGCTCCCCTCGCCCCGGCATGTCCCATTGACAGAAAACCTTCCCGCCGAGTCAGAATAGCCGCCAGAACCCGCCTGAGATGAAAATCGTATCCGAGGAATATCACAGACATGCTCAAAGGAAGGCGAAATGCCGATCTAGTCTCCCTGTTCTTGCGGCCAAGTGAACGACAATGAAGTTCGCTGTTTGACCGTTACCGCTTTATGGATTACCTGGTGACCCTCTCGTTCTACGCTAACGATGTAACGACCAGGCTTGAGTTTGGCGAATAGCATAGGGCCGTCAGACACGGATTCCATCAGTATATTACCGCGTGAATCGGTGATACGAACCTTCACGTCACTGACATATTCTCCTGTACCCCTTACCGAAAATAGCAGGTTCAAGTTATAGTCAACCCGCATGGCTTCCATCGCATTCCGTTCATCCTCCCCCACCCCACCAGTGACAAACGTAACCTCACCTTGGATTTGCGGCTTGATAATAAGCTGTTCCTCCGCAGCTACAGAAAAACCGCTCAGCATGTAGAGAAAAATAAGCGCTAAACATAAACGTTTCATAAAAATTGCTCCTTGTGGGCCGTAAGGGATAACGACGGCGCATACAGGATCGTCACCACCGTTGTTTGGATTTTTGAGCGCCCTAGCCTTCCATTAACGCAGTTACGCCTCTAAATTGTTTTTTATACAATCCTTTAATTTAGAGGCTATTAAGCAAAGCCCTATTTACCCGTCATAATATTAACAACCAGGCTGCTTTCAACCGAAAGCACATTCTTCTGGCTCTTGGCCACTTCTATCGCTTTGCTGATGCTGGGCTCGGAATCAACCGTACCGCTCAACTTCACTACGCCTTTGTCGGTGGTTACTTCAATATGGGATGCATTAAGCAAAGGGTCATTTAAAATTGCCGTTTTAACCTTTGTGGTAATAACCGAGTCATCGATGTATTCTCCAGCTGTTTCGGCTTTCTCGGTTACCGACTCCTTTGCGCCTTCAATTTTTTTTTCTGCTTTTTCTGTCGTTTGCTCGATCTTTTGCTCGGCCTTTTCAGCCGCACTATCGATTTTTTTCCCTGCCTTTTCTGCTGAGCCTTCTTGTTGGCAACCCGCCAGTCCTAAAACAACTGATAGACAGGTAACCACAAGAACTCTATCGATTAAAATATTTTGCTTATCTTTATTTGTCGTTTTCATGAGCTATTCCTTAAAGTGTTGTATTTTTAAAAGTGTGCCAAGTGACATAAGAGCGTTCTCATTAAAAAATCGTCAGAGACAAAACACTTTCTTATAAATCACTCATAGCGAGCTAAAAACTCATTTTAAGTCTAGCGGCAGTATCGATTGTGGTCTGTACGGTATCGAACATAAGAACTCTATGGTTGATTTGTCATGGCCAAACAACCTGACAAAAAAAACCCGCCTAGAAAGCGGGTTTTAGTGTTTACAGCATTTAAGAAAATTCCGGCCGACTGTTCGGCCTTGAATCCTTATTAATTTTCAATCCAAATCAACTCAACACGACGGTTTTCAGCCTTACCCGCTTCCGTGCTGTTATCAGCAATAGGTTGAGTTTCGCCGTAGCCTTTCGCAGTCAGTCTGTTGGTAACGCCTTTCAGTTTAAGATAATCAACAACTGATTGCGCGCGCCGTTGCGATAGCTTCAGGTTATATTTATTGGTTCCTTCGCTGCTGGTGTGACCCTGAACCTCAATATCATTTTTCTGAGGATAGGAAACAAGATTTCCAGCGACACCATCAAGTATTTCCTTGGCATTCAACGTCAACTCAGCAGAATTATATTTGAAGTGCTGACCGGTGAGCACAAGCTTGATCGGGCATCCGTTGTTATCAATTTTGCTGCCTTTGATAGTACCAGGACATTTATCCAGGCAATCGTTAACACCGTCAAAATCCGAATCGCGGGTGGAACAACTTTCAGCTGCGGCAACCGGAGCAACGGCAATTGGGGCCTCAGCCTTTGCAGCAGGCTTTGGCTTGTCGCCGAACGGAATGACAAATCCGACGTTAACCGTCATATCATGAAATTCGTCTGTACCGGGCTGTACATGCGCATTGAGGTTGTTGTTATAACGATAACGCACATCACTGCGGAGCAACAAGTTGTCGTGTAACTCATAGGTAAAACCTACGCCAGCTTCGCCAATGACGCTGGCACCGCAATTAGCGGAAGCACAACTGTTCATGCCACCTACGCCGACAACCGTATAAGGCGAGAATTTATCGCGGGTGAAATAATACTGTAGATCAGCCGTGCCGCCAGTCAGACTCCAGGGGCCATTATCACCGCCAAACTCTTCATAAAACCCTTTCACTTCAACGTTGAAATGCTTATCGAGGATCTTGCCGATGCCCATACCGCCACCCCAACCATCGCTTGCTCTACGATCGCCACCGGTTTTGACAAATGAAGCGAAAGGCGCCACGTACCACCGATCATCCTGAATTTGATCCGCCGCATGAGCCAACGGCAGGAAACCCACGCTGATTAGTGAGGCAATAGTGAGTAATTTCTTTTTCAGCATAATATTTTCCTTATCTATATGTTTATATTTACTTTTCATGAACTGTTCCTTTGAATTGATCTCGTTATTTCATTTCGATTTACACTATGTTTGAACGACGATTACGTTAATGCCATCCTTACAGAAAACGTTCCTTATTATAACAGTTTGTTGTTAAAAAATCTCAAAAGTAGCTTAACCGCAACAATGGCAACTCGTCTGTGCGCTACCGCACATAACTGCCTTACGAGCAAAACAATTCCGTAATTTTTTAAAGTGGGTGACAGTTTGCCACACATCATGCCCTAACCTATTTTCTGACGCGCTTTGAGCCCTGCGGGTAACGGAATTAAATCCGTCCTTTCTTCCGCAACAAGTTGCATGACATCAGTAAAATAACCACATTCCCTCAACAGCACTTTTCACTGTTTGCGCCCTTATTTGCCGCCGGTTTCCTGACAATTGCTTTCTAACTACCTTGGCTTTCCCATTTTTATCCGCCCATGCGATAAACACAGTACCGACCGGTTTCTCCGGCGTCCCCCCATCCGGCCCGGCTATGCCGGTCACCGCAACCGCAACATCAGCATCGCTGTGTGCTAAGGTTCCCGCCGCCATTTCCGTTGCGGTTTCGGCACTCACCGCACCGTAGTTTTCCAATGTTTGCGGACTGACACCCAACATCTGCACTTTTGCCATATTGCTATAGGTGACAAAACCCCGGTCAAACCAGGCTGAACTGCCCGGCACTTCGGTAATCGTTTGGGCAATCCAGCCGCCGGTGCAGGATTCGGCCGTGGCTATTGATTTGCCGTTTGCTTTTAATAAGCGACCCAGTTGTTCGGCCAGCTCAAATAATTCAGACTCCATGATGTGACCTCGTGCGACTTCGGCTAAAATAGACGCATGAGTATAAAACAAAAAACCACCGACCAGCACACGCCGATGATGCAGCAATTTCACCGCATTAAGGCCGAACACCCCGATACCTTGTTGTTTTACCGTATGGGGGACTTTTACGAACTGTTTTTCGATGACGCCAAAAAAGCCTCGCAACTGCTGGATATTACGCTGACCAGCCGGGGACAATCGGCGGGCCTGCCTATTCCTATGGCCGGCATTCCTTATCACGCGGCTGAAGGCTATCTTGCCAAGCTGTTAAAGCACGGCGAATCCATCGCGATATGCGAGCAAATCGGCGATCCTGCAACATCCAAAGGCCCGGTCGATCGCAAGGTAGTGCGCATCGTCACCCCCGGCACCGTCACCGACGAAGCCTTGCTGGAAGACCGGAAAGATAATCTCTTGGTCGCAGTGTGCTCGTCCCCCAATGCACAGCACGGCATCGCCAGCCTGGATTTAACCAGTGGCCGTTTTGTGTTGCAACAGGTTGAATCCATCGATCAGTTATTAAGTGAAATCGGCCGCCTTAACCCTGCCGAATTGCTGTTTAGCGAAGACTGGCCGCTGCCTGCCAGCTTGAAACAGCGCGGCGGTTTGTGCAGAAGGCCGCCCTGGCACTTTGAGGCGGAAAGCGCAAAACAACTGGTGTTAAAACAGTTCAACACGCTCGATTTGAAAGGCTACGGCTGCGAAAACATGCCCGTCGCCATCGCCGCTGCGGGCGGATTGCTGCAATATGTAAAGGACACCCAGCAAAGCGCGCTGCCTCATATTCAGGGCATCCGCACCGAAAGCAGCGATGACAGTATTTTGCTGGATGCGTCCAGCCGCCGCAATCTGGAACTGGATTTTCACCCTTCCGGTCAGCTGCAATACACGTTGTTCGGGGTACTGGATAAAACCGCAACGGCAATGGGCAGCCGCTGTTTGCGGCGCTGGATCAACCGGCCACTGCGCGACCACGACATCCTGAACAACCGCTATGCCTGTATCGATACATTGCTGAATGTGCTGTTGTATCGCGATATTCAAAGCCATCTGCGACAAGTCGGCGATATTGAACGGATCAGTTCCCGCATTGCGTTAAAATCGGCCCGTCCGCGCGACTTGCTGGTATTGCGCAATACCCTGGCGGTTCTGCCCGCGCTGCAACATGCGCTTTCCGGCGGCGATAACCCGCAGCTTGCGCAGTTATGCGGGCAGATCGGCGAACATCCTGAGATGCTAAAGCTGCTGCAAAGCGCCATCATCGACAACCCACCGGTGTTGATCCGCGACGGCGGCGTGATTGCGTCCGGCTACCATCCTGAACTGGATGAGCTGCGCAACTTAAGCCAGAACGCCGACCAGTTCCTGATCGATATGGAGAACCGCGAAAAGGCGGCGACCGGTATCAGCACGCTGAAGGTCAATTACAACCGTGTGCATGGCTACTATATCGAGATTTCCAATCTGCATGCGGACAAAGTCCCCGCACATTACACCCGCAAGCAAACCTTAAAAGGCGCCGAGCGTTACATTACCGAGGAACTGAAATCGTTTGAAGACAAGGTGCTCAGCGCCAAGGAGAAATCGCTGTCTTTTGAAAAAGCCTTGTACGAAGAATTGCTGAATATCATCGGCGCTTCGTTAATTCCGTTGCAACAGTGCGCCGCCGCGCTGGCCGAGCTGGATGTACTGGTCAATTTTGCCGAACGCGCCGAAACTTTGAATTTATCGCAACCGACGCTGGTCGATCAACCCGGCATCACGATTGAAGCCGGTCGGCATCTGGTCGTTGAGCAGGTGTCGGACATTCCGTTTGTGCCTAACGATTTATCGTTTTCCAGCAATCGCCGGATGTTGGTGATTACCGGTCCGAACATGGGCGGTAAATCGACTTACATGCGCCAGGCCGCACTGATCGTGTTAATCGCCCATATCGGCTGTTATGTTCCGGCCAAGTCGTTGATCTGCGGCCCTGTCGACAAGATTTTCACCCGCATCGGCGCGTCCGACGACCTGTCCAGCGGCCGCTCCACGTTTATGGTAGAAATGTCGGAAACCGCCAATATCCTGCATAACGCGACCTCGAAAAGCCTGATCTTGATGGACGAGATCGGCCGCGGCACCAGCACCTTTGACGGCCTGTCTCTGGCTTGGGCCTGCGCCGATCATCTAGCTAAAGAAACTCAGGCGTTTACGCTGTTTGCCACGCATTATTTTGAATTGACCACGCTGCCCGACGAACAAAAAACCATCCATAACGTGCATTTGGATGCGATGGAGCATGGCGACAAGATTATTTTCTTACACGCTGTGAAAGACGGCCCAGCCAGCCAAAGTTACGGTTTGCAGGTGGCGTCGTTAGCCGGCGTGCCGCGCTCGGTGATCAATAAGGCCAAAGCCAAATTACGGCACCTGGAAGACCATGCCTATATTGAACAGCAGGCGGAAACAGGCGTTAATCAGTTGGATTTGTTTTCATCGAAAGAATGTCATCCGGCGGTGGGCTTACTGGAAGACATGAGCCCGGATGAACTTAGCCCGAGACAGGCTTTGGAGTTGCTTTATCGGCTTAAGGGGATGGTGTAGCTTTATTGAATGACAAGCAAGGACGGCTTCATCAAGCCGCCCTTGCTTTACCGGCAATCTGCTTATTTTTGACCTTTTTCGTCTGCCAGCGCTTCAGCCAGCTGCTTTGCAGGCAGGTAACCCGGAAAAATATTACCTTTTTCGGTAACTATCATCGGCGTTCCCTTCACTTCGAAATCCTCAGCCAATTGCATGTGCTCGTCAATCGGGTTGACACAAGTTTTAGCCGGCGGTGTATCGCCTTTTTTTGCTGCCGTTAAAGCCGCTTTGCGGTCATCTGCGCACCAGACCGATACGGCTTTGTGGTATGAGTCGGAACCTTTGCCGGCTCTTGGGAAGAACAAATACTGGATAGTAATGCCTTGAGCCATGTATTGATCGATTTCCGAATGCAATTTACGGCAATAACCGCAGTCAATATCGGTAAAGATGCTAACCGTATATTTGCTTTCTTTGGGTTTGAATACGATCATTTTATCCAGGCCGAGTTTCTCGATGGCCTGCTTGCGAACACCGCTCAACTTCTCTTCGGTTAAGTCTACACGCGCAGCAACATCGACCAAATGACCTTGAACCAGATACTTACCATCGTCGGAAACATAAAATATATTGCCGCCCACTGTAACTTCATAAAGTCCGCTAATTTCAGAGGGTTTAACCGACCCCACTTTTACCGACGGCATGGATTTGGTCAGCGCTTGCCTGATAGCATTTTCATCAGCATGCGCGACGGATAAAGTCAGGCCGAGTAATGATAATGCGGCAATCTTAATAACTTTTTTCATAATGTTATAGTGTTCCTGTGTGAGTTTATAGGGCGTAGGATCGACTCTTCACTTAAGTAAACCGCCTTAGTCCCAACCTTAGTATCTTATTGCTGAATTATTGAAATAAACGCTCAACATCCAAAAACATGGCCAATGCCATCAATGACACAAGCAATGCAATGCCGATTTGTTGAAAGAAGATTTGCGCCCGCTCTGAAACAGGACTGCCTTTAATGCCTTCTATCGCAAAAAACAGCAAGTGTCCGCCATCCAGCACCGGTATCGGCAATAAATTCAATACGCCTAAACTGACGCTGATCAAGGCCAAATATTTTATAAAGGGAACCAAACCCATCGTGGCAGACTGTCCCGCATACTGGGCAATGCTGATAGGACCGCTTAAGTTGTCTACGGAAGCCTTGCCAACCAGCATTTTTCCCATCATTTTCAAGCTGGTAATGGAATAATAATAGGTGGTTTCGAAGGCAACGGGTATCGCTGCCAGCGGCGACAATGAATATTCAACACTCACCGACTTCATCAGTTCTTCCGGTATATAAACTGAAGCGCCGACTTTACCTTCGGTATTCTTGCCCACAACCACGCTTTTGGGGGTAATGGTTGCGGGTAAACGTACGCCGTCGCGCTCGATTTCCAGCTTTATTGCGACATCGGCGTGACTTTTTACATAAGTCACCCATTGCATCCAGTCGGTTATGATTGTACCGTCAGCACTCACAATCAGGTCGCCCTGTTTTAAACCGGAAGCGAGGGCGGCGCTATCGGGAAGGACTTTCCCTATGATGGGCTGTAATTTCGGAGACCAGAGTTTAAGACCTAATCGTTGATAGAGTACATCAGGATTTTCACTATCTTTATCAGTAAGTTTAAGCGTCCTAATAGCTTGCTGATCGTCAAAACTTTTTACCGTAACCTTTATGTTCTGTTCCCCATCAAGCGCTGAGGATACTAACACGCTCATTGCCTCAGTCCAGGTGGGTGTCGTCTTGTCGTTAACCGAGATAATCTCATCGCCTTCGACAAAGCCTGCCGCCGCGGCTAATGTATCCTGCTCTACCGAGCCGAGTATCGGTTTTATACCCGTTTCACCGATAACCAGCGCCCCCCAGAACAGCGCAACGGCGAGTATCAGGTTAAATACGGGACCTGCGGCGACTATAGCCGTTCTGGCCAATACCGATTGGCGGTTAAAGGCATACGGCAAGTCCGCTTCCTTAACTTGGCCTTCCCGCTCATCGACCATCTTGACATAGCCGCCCAGTGGAATTGCCGATATTACGTACTCTGTCGCATCAGGACTTTTTTGATACGCCCATAAAACTTTGCCGAAACCGACCGAAAACCGGAGTACTTTTACCCCGGCTTTACGCGCGACCCAGAAGTGGCCGAATTCATGAAATGAAACCAGGACACTGATGGCAACTATGAAATAAAATAGCGTATGCAGAAAATCCATCAATTATTAAGCTCTCCAATAATCTGTGCAGATGCCAATCTGGCTTGTTGATCCGTGTCTAAAATAATTTCCAGGGTATCGGCGGCCTTGGCCTCGAACTTTTTCATGCAGCGTTCGATAATAACCGGAATATCGGTAAACCGAACCTGTTCGTTTAAAAAGGCTTCGACCGCAATTTCATTGGCCGCATTTAACACCGTCGGCATGATGCCACCTGCATCAATAGCCTCATAGGCCAGACGCAAACAGGGAAACCGCTCCAAATTAGGCTCATGGAAATCCATCCGCCCAACATCAAAAATATTCAGAGGGGCAACGCCCGAATCAAACCGTTCCGGCCAAGCCATTGAATAGGCGATAGGTATGCGCATATCGGGATTGCCCATTTGCGCCAAAACCGTTCCATCCACATAATCCACCATCGAATGGATAACGCTTTGCGGATGAATGACCACTTGTATCTGATCTGGGGTCATATCGAATAAAATACAAGCCTCGATCATCTCAAGACCCTTATTCATCATCGTGGCGGAATCCACGGAAATTTTTCTGCCCATATCCCAGTTGGGATGAGCCACTGCCTGATCCGGCGTTACATTGATCAATTGATCAACCGGCATTTCCCGAAAAGGACCGCCCGAAGCCGTCAATAAAATACGCCTCGCTTGTTTCGCCGGCATACCGGTTTTGTAACCGGCAGGCATGCACTGGAATATCGCATTATGCTCGCTATCAATAGGCAGCAATTGCGCTCCCGACTCAGTAACGGCCTGCATAAAAATCGAACCCGACATCACCAGGGCTTCTTTATTGGCCAGCAAGATGGTTTTACCCGCTTTTGCCGCAGCAAGACTAGGCAATAAACCCGCCGCGCCGACGATGGCCGCCATGACCGAATCGACGTTGTCCAGCGTTGCAACATGCTCCAGCGCCTTGGCGCCGGACAACACTTTTATATCGGCAATGGTCGAGTTTTTAAGTTTTTCTGCAAAGATTTGAGCCTTCTGCTCATCCACTACGACGACAACTTCAGGATGGTGTTCCAGACATTGTTCATAGAGAGTATCAATATTGGTATTGGCCGTTAACGCAATAACTTTATACAGACTGGAATGTCTGGCTACCACATCTAAAGTGCTGACGCCGATTGAGCCTGTCGCTCCGAGTATGCAAATACCTTTCATGACATAAGCCCAATCACTGCTATACCCGCATAAAAGAATGGAACGGCGGCAATCAAGCTGTCAATTCTATCCAGAATGCCGCCGTGACCGGGCAGTACTGAACCGGTGTCTTTGACGCCACGCTGGCGTTTGACCACACTGAAAAACAAATCACCATAAATAGAAATCAACACCGTCAGCACAGACAACAGTATAAAATCGGTTACTCTCATCCAGACAAAACCATCACGATAGCCATAATAGCCAATAAAAGCAGCAGCCCAAACGGCACCGGCTATTAAAGCGCCGTACATACCTTGAACCGTTTTACCTGGGCTGATTTCGGGTGACAACTTGGTTTTACCGAATTTCTTGCCGGCAAAATAAGCTGCAATATCCGCTGTCCAGATTAAAACCAGAAAATACAAGGTCATTTCCGAACCATAAAAAGCTCTTAATCTACTCAAAAATAGCCACGTTGCAAATAAAACAAGCCAGCCTATCAACGCCTTATAGCGAGTTTTCATTTCCAGCTTTAAAACACCGGCAGGCGTGTTTCTGATTAATATCATAGCCAATATCCAGAACAGCACCGGCGCTATAACCAGCCATTCCAGAGCGCCTGAATAATCCCTCACATCAGGCCAATCCAATGCTTGCGCAGTCAGTTCCAGAAATTGCGTCCAAAAATGCAGCCATAACATGGGCAGAATCAACGCAACCAAAAATAAGCCGCGTTTAACCGGCGAATTAATGCCGATAAGATTAGTCCATTCCCATGCCGCTAAAAGCGTGATTAGCCCTATGAGCAATGAAAAATACTCCGACTGCAGCTGGAAAACGGCAAGTACAACCAGAGGAACCAGAATTAATGCAGTAATAATTCGCTGTAGTAACATTTTTATAATTATTAGATGAAGTTGGAAGTAAGTGTTAGTTTTCAGTAAAAAACCAGCAGGTTATTTTAATGTAATCGATTTATCAAGCAGTTGCTCTCCGGTATGGCCAAAGCGCCTTTGCCGGCTCTTAAAACTATTGATAGCTTCTTCAAGTGAGTTCTGGTCAAAATCCGGCCATAGCGTCGCTGTAAAATACAGCTCTGTATAAGCCAACTGCCATAACAAAAAATTACTAACGCGTTGCTCGCCCCCTGTTCTGATAAACAAGTCGGGTTCGGGCAGGTCTGCGGTTGATAAATACTGATTGATCAGCTGCTCATTGATATCCTGATCTTTCAATTCTCCGGACGCTATTTTTCCCGCCACCGTCCGAAACGCCTGACACAGGTCCCAGCGCCCGCCATAATTTGCCGCAATAACCAGCGTTAAAGCGTTATTGTCTTTGGTTTGCGCCTCGCCTTCGGCCATTTTGGTCTGCAACTTGTCAGAGAATGCCGTTCTGTCGCCAATAAATCGCAAACGGATATTATTACGATCAAGCTTGTTGATTTCCCGTTGCAAAGTCGCCATAAACAGCCCCATCAACAATGACACCTCTTCATCCGGGCGACGCCAGTTTTCACTGCTAAAAGCGAATAAGGTCAAGACTTCAACTTCTTGTTTGGCGCAATACTCTACAATTTTTCGAACCGCTTTAACCCCGGCCTGATGACCGATAGCTCGCGGCATAAACCTTTTCTGCGCCCAGCGGCCATTACCGTCCATGATAATGGCAATATGGCGCGGGTTGTTATTTATACCGGTGAGGGTACTTGTTGATTCCAAACTGTTACAGTCATCCGTAGACATTGTTTAAATCCCAATTACATTGACAGTAAATCAGCTTCTTTTGCTTCCAGCAATTTCTCAACGTCTTTTACGTACTGATCAGTCAATTTTTGAATCTTTTCTTCAGCTGCACGCGCCTCATCTTCGGAAATCATTTTTTCCTTTAAGGCCTCTTTTATGGCTGAATTCGCATCGCGACGAATGTTTCTGATCGCAACACGGCCATTTTCCGCTTCATTCTTGACGACTTTAACTAGGCTACGACGACGCTCTTCGGTCAGCGGCGGCAATGGAATACGAATAACCATCCCATTGGTAGCAGGATTCAAACCCAGGTCCGATTTCATGATGGCTTTTTCAATGGCCTGTACCATACCCTTTTCCCACGGCGTAATCGTCAAAGTACGTGCGTCTTCGACGGCAATATTGGCAACTTGGGATAACGAGGACTCGGTACCGTAGTATGAAACGTTAATTTGATCCAGTAAGCTGGGATGAGCCCGGCCCGTTCTTATTTTTGAGAATTCATGTTTTAAGGCTTCAATGCTTTTGCTCATGCGAGTTGAAGCGTCCTGTTGAATATCACTAATCATTATCTGTTCCTCGTTCAATAAGGGAGCCTATTTCTTCGCCCATCATCAGTTTCATTACCGCGCCTTTCTCGAAAACATTCATCACCCGCATTGGTACATTGTTGTCCCGGCATAATACCAGCGCAGTGGTGTCCATGACATTGAGACGCTGATCCAACGCTTCATCATAAGTTAATCGCGGATAGAATTTTGCATTTGGATCTTTTTGGGGATCTGCAGAATAAACGCCTTTGACTTTAGTAGCCTTGATCATCAATTCGGCATTGATTTCAATGGCCCTAAGACTGGCTGCCGAATCGGTGGTGAAAAAAGGATTTCCGGTTCCTGCTGCAAAAATAACAACCCGGCCTTTTTCCAAATGCCGGATTGCTCGGCGGCGAATATAATCTTCACAGACCTGATTGATTTTCAGTGCGGACATCACCCTGACCGGCTGACCGTGTGCTTCCAAAGCATCCTGCATGGCCAGGGCATTTATTACAGTAGCCAGCATCCCCATTTGGTCGCTGGTTACTCGATCCAATCCTTCCGAAGCTTTTTCAGCGCCGCGCAATATATTACCGCCGCCGATAACCAAACCAACCTGAAGACCAACATCGCATAACTCTTTAATTTCAGTTGCAAGACGTTTAACAATATCTGCATCAATACTACCACCGGTCTCACTCATTAAAGCTTCACCGCTTAACTTAAGCAAAATTCTCTGGCAAATTGTTTTAGTCATTTTAATTATCAGGGCTGGTATTTATCATTGATGAATAAACAGGTGTTAGGCGAAAGCTCAAGGTTTTTTCGCCTTGAATCTTCCGCCTTTCGCCTAAATTAATTGCCTCTAACTTGTGCCATAACCTCTTCGGCAAAGTTTTCTTCTTTCTTCTCAATTCCCTCACCCACTTCCAGGCGGGCAAAACGAATAACGCTGTTACCTTTTGCTGCAAGCAGTTTGGCAACAGTCACTTTATCGTCCTTAATAAAAGGCTGGCCCAACAAAGTGATTTCAGCCAAAAATTTACTGATCCGGCCTACAACCATTTTCTCAATAATTTCCGCAGGTTTTCCGCTTTCTGCAGCTTGAGCCGAGAAAATTTCTTTCTCTTTTTCAATCAGTTCTGCAGGCACTTGTTCGTCAGAAACACAAGTCGGTTTACTTGCTGCAATATGCATGGCGATGTCTTTGCCTAATTCAGCATCAGCCTTCGACAATTCAACGATCACGCCGATTTTTTTGCCGTGTAAATAACAAGCTGTACCGCCGGTAGCAGTCTGGTATTTTTGGAAGCGTCTGACAGTAATGTTTTCGCCCAACTTGGCAATCAGGCCGCGACGAACTTCGTCCACAATCGTGCCGTCAGCCAATTTCATTGCCAGCAGTTGTTCATCTGTTTCAATATCGGAATTCAACAAAGCTTCTGTGACATTATTGACGAAATTTACGAAATCATCCGCTTTGGCAACAAAATCAGTTTCACAGTTAACATCAACAATCGCCACAGTTTTTCCGTCATCACTGACTTTAGCGCCGATGATGCCTTCAGCAGCAATGCGGTCGGATTTTTTATCGGCCTTGGCTAAACCGGATTTGCGCATATTTTCAATGGCCAGTTCCATGTCGCCATTGGCTTCAACTAATGCTTTTTTGCACTCCATCATGCCGGAGGCAGTTCTTTCACGCAGTTCCTTAACCATTGCTGCACTAATAGTAATACTCATTCTTTGTCTTTCCTCATTATTCATAACTGTAAAAACGCCCCCGTGAGGAGGCGTTTTTGCCTAACTTTAAGTACTCATTTCACAGGAGTCGCCTGTGAAGATAAGATCGTACTTATTCTGCCGCCTCTTCAACAAAATCATCAGCTTTTGCTGACAACCCCAAACCTGCTGATTTAGCTTCCATTACTGCTGCGGAAACACTTTCGCAATAAAGTTTAACTGCACGAATTGAGTCATCATTACCAGGAATAATGTAATCAATTTTTTCCGGTGAATTGTTGGAATCTACAATACCAACAACCGGAATACCTAATTTTTTAGCTTCACTGATCGCATTTTTTTCATAACCGACATCCAGAATGAAAATCACATCAGGAACGCCTTTCATGTCTTTAATTCCACCTAAGCTGCGTTCCAGCTTTTCAAGCTCACGCTCCATACCTAACGCTTCTTTCTTGGCAAAACGTTGATAAAGCGTACCGTCAGCTTTCATCGCTTCCAGTTCTTTAAGGCGATTGATTGACTTCTTGATGGTTTTGAAATTTGTCAGCATGCCGCCTAACCAGCGATGGTTGACATAAGGCATGCCGCAGCGTGCGGCTTCTTCAGCAACTACTTTTCGCGCTGCTTTCTTGGTACCAACAAACAGGACAGTGCCTTTGTTTGCTGTCATCTGACCCAGATAATTCATTGCGTCATTAAACATTGGAAGCGTTTTTTCCAAATCAATAATATGGATCTTGTTACGTGAACCGAACAGGTACGTAGCCATTTTCGGGTTCCAATAACGAGTTTGATGTCCAAAATGGACACCCGCTTCAAGCATTTGACGCATAGATACTGCTGCCATTAATTTCTCCTAAGATAAAAAATTCGAAACATCTGTTTCGAGTTGGGTTACGCCTCCACCTATCCCGCCTGGAAACCAGTAGCAACCCTCCTCTTTCGAGGTCAGGTTACACCGGCACCCTTCCAAACGTGACGATAGGTGTGAGTATTAGTTCAAAAACGAACTTCCCTTTATACCATAATTACTTTTTCACAACAAGCCGATCTCTGTTAAAATACTCTCATCACACAGCCGCAAAGTAGAAAACACAAGCTTAAAAAACTTATCGTTTGCGCTTGTTAAACCCTTATCCTTATCAGCCTTGTACCTGTTTTTATGAGCATAACTATTAAAACCGAAAGTGAAATCGAAAAAATGCGGATTGCCGGAAAACTGGCGGCCGAAGTTTTAGAAATGATTGAACCCTACGTTGTTCCCGGCGTCACCACCGACGAACTCAATCAGATTTGCCACGACTATATTATTGACGTGCAACAAGCCATCCCTGCACCGCTCAATTATCACGGCTTTCCAAAATCCATCTGCACTTCGATTAACCAGCAGATCTGCCACGGCATTCCCAGCGATAAAAAACTTAAATCAGGCGATATTGTCAATATCGACATTACCGTCATCAAAGACGACTACCACGGCGACACCAGTAAAATGTTTTGCGTCGGCGAAGTCAGTCCGCACGCAAAACGCCTGGTTAAAATAACTCAGGAAGCCATGTTTTTGGGTATTAACCAGGTAAGACCGGGAGCCACATTAGGCGATGTTGGTCACGTCATACAAAAACACGCAGAATCCAATCGTTACTCCGTAGTCAGAGAGTTTTGCGGCCACGGCATCGGCAAAAAATTCCATGAAGAACCGCAAGTATTGCATTACGGTAAAGCCGGTGAAGGCGAGGTCCTTGAGGCGGGCATGATATTAACTATTGAACCCATGATTAATCTCGGCAAACGACACATGAAAGTATTGGCCGACGGCTGGACCGCAGTGACCAAAGATCGAAGCCTATCCGCACAATGGGAACACACCATTTTGGTAACCCAAAGCGGCTATGAAATCCTGACTTTGCGCCAAGAAGAAATGTGACCGCCTTGAACAAAAACATTAATGCCGCAATTTTTGCCGAAAAAGACAGCCTGCAACAATTTAAACAACTGCTAAAACAAAAAGACGCCGAACTGCGACAAAAATTCAACCCTCACAAATCGGTTTCCAAATTACTTAAAGAAAAATCCGATTTTATCGATGAAATCTTAAGCTGCTGCTGGCAACATTTCCTTGGCGAACACGCCAGCCAACTCATGTTGTGTGCCGTCGGCGGTTACGGCAGAAGAGAGTTATTCCCTTATTCCGATATCGATATTGTCGTTTTACTGGATTCTGACGACACATCCGCTTATCAGGAAACACTGGCAAATTTCTTCACCTTCCTCTGGGATATCGGCTTAAAACCGGGACAAAGCGTACGTACCATCAAGCAGTGCGTCGAAGCGGCAATCAGTGATCAAACGATTATCACCAGTCTTATGGAAAACCGGTTGATTACCGGCAACACCGCCCTGCATAAAGCACTGAATCAACAAATCACACCCGATAAGATCTGGCCGTCGGATCAATTTTTTGCCGCCAAAATGGAAGAGCAGCGACTGCGCTATGCCAAATTTCATGACACTGCCTACAATCTCGAACCCAACATCAAAGAAGGCCCTGGCGGCCTACGCGACAGACAGGTTATCGCCTGGGTGTTCAAACGCCATTACAATTCATCAACACTCAAGGAACTGATTAAATACGGATTTTTACCCGAATCCGAATATTTCGAACTGGTTGCCGCACTTGAGGTGCTATGGCGAATTCGCTACGCATTGCATCTTTTAACCAACCGATGCGAAGACCGACTTATTTTTGATTATCAACGCGATCTTGCCCGGCAATTCGGCTTCAGCACCGAGCATCAGGAATACAATCAGGATGTCGAACAATTCATGCAGTTTTATTTTAAAACGGTACTTGGACTTGAGCGCCTCAATGAAATGCTGCTGCAATTATTTAATGAGCGCTTCGTTTCCGGAGAAGTTATTTACAAATCAATCCCGCTTAACGACAAATTCGTCGCCATCAACGGCTACCTTGAAGCCATTGACGACACGCTTTTCGAACGGCACCCGCTGGCCTTGCTGGAACTCTTTTTAGTTCTGGAGCAAAATTCATCGATCAAAGGCGTCAGGGCAACAACCATACGCTTGATTCGTAAAAGCCTGCATTTAATCGACGACGCATTTCGCAAGAACAAAGACGCCAACCGTCTTTTTATAGAAGCATTCCGTCAACCGCGAGGCATTACCGACCAATTAAGGCGCATGAATCGCTATGGGATCTTAGCCGCCTACATCCCTTGCTTTGCCAATATTGTCGCCCGCATGCAGTATGATTTGTTTCACATATATACCGTGGACGAACATACGCTTTTTGTTATCCGCAACTTACGCCGCTTTGCCCTGGAAAAACACCTTGATGAACTGCCTTTCTGCAACGATATTTTTCTGCTGATCCCAAAACCCGAAATACTGTATCTTGCAGGTCTATTTCATGACATCGCCAAAGGCAGGAGCGGCGACCATTCCGCCATTGGCGAAGAAATCGCCAGGGAGTTCTGCGTTCAGCACGATCTTTCCCAGCACGATACCAATCTGATTTGCTGGCTGGTTCGCAATCATTTGGTCATGTCGATGACTGCACAACGAAAGGACATCAGCGATCCTGACGTAATTCATCAATTTGCCCAGACCGTTGGCAGCATCGAATACCTGAACCACCTATACCTGCTGACCGTAGCGGATATTCGCGCCACCAATCCCGAACTGTGGAACGCATGGAAAGATGCTCTACTCAAAGAGCTTTACTCGGTGACTTATAGCGCCTTGCACAGAGGCTTGCAAAATCCCGTGGCGCTGGCGGACCGCCTGCTCGAAAACAAAAAAGAAGCAAAAGACGAACTGCTTAAGCTCGGCATATCCGAAGCGGTTATCCTAAAATCCTGGCAGCATGCCGGTGACGATTATTTTTTAAGATATTCAGCCGATGAAATAGCCTGGCATACCATTGCCATTGCCTCATCCAGGGAAGATGACTTGCCTCTGGTCCTGCTCCGCCCGCAAACTCAACGCGGCAGCGCGGAAGTTTTTGTCTATACAAAAAATGAAGAAGCTATTTTTTCGCTGAGCACAGCCACTCTCGACCAACTGGGACTCACCATTCTTGACGCCCGGATCATGACCACGACCGATGACTATGTGCTGAATAGCTTTCTGGTTCTCGAACAATCGGGAGAACCCATCAACGAACTCTTCAGAGAAGTGCATATTTGCACCGCCCTTCGCAATAACCTGCTCCTTCGCGAAGTCAAAAAACACAAAAATATTCATCGCCAGTCAAGACAGGCCAAACATTTCCCCATTCCCACCAGCATTCAATTTCACGCCGACCCTTTAAACAGGCATACCATCATTGAGCTTATCACCACGGATCATGCCGGACTTTTATCGAAAATAGGCCGCGCATTTGTAAAAAAAGACATCCATCTGCACAGCGCCAAAATAACCACCATCGGCAGCCGGGCTGAAGACATGTTTTACATCACAGACAACCAGTCACAACCCATCACAGATCCTGCCACACAGGAACAAATACGCGAAGAAATCTTGAAAATGCTGGGCACTACAGGTTAATACTGAATTTAATATAGCGAAAAGACACAACACCTGCAGGGCAGACCAAATCCTTACACATCAACTATTTAGGGAGGCACATAAAGTTGCTACTAATAGCGGGCGTGCAAGCTTCGCCTGCAAACGCAAGCAAAGCTTGCACGCCCGCTACAGACATACGGCGCGAGTTTTCCCTAGTTAGGCGCCAGCCTTTTCTCAATAAACCGAACAAGCCATTCATGGCTATTATTCTCAATATCGGCATAACGCAGCCCAATTTTACATTGATCGCTGGACATACGCCGCGAAAAAGCCACTTGGCATTTCGCGACTATTTTGGATGAATGACCATCCCGCTCAGACAGATCCAGATCGACAAACACCGATACCGGCTTACCGTCACGAACAAAACTCCCTCCCGGGGTAATCATATTCCGTTGCTTGATATTACATTCGATACCTAGCCCATCGCTGGATACATCTACTGCACTCACCTTAATGCGCACACCATCTTCGGTAGTGACAATAGCGGAAACTTGCACTGGAATCCTTTGATAAAGCCTTCTTTCCATAACCGTTCACACTCACTATCAAAATCACTTAAAAACTCAAGTTTAAAAAATTACTTATTCCAATGCAACCGATGCGGCTGACCGCCTGTCAACTTTCAAGAATATTGCCGGAAACGCAGCACATCCAAAACAATATCCTTTTGATTAAAGAATCGACTCACCCCGTGCAAGCTTGGGCAAGTTACCGTCCAACCCCATAGCGCTACGCATCACTTTATTTTTAGCGGGTAAAATGCGCTCGGCCAAGCCCAAGCCCAAATTGCGTAAAAACTTGACCGGCAAGACCTGATTACTGAACACTCGATAAAAAACATCCATTACCGTCATCATTTTCAGATTCTCATTACGGCGCATTTTTTCATAGCGCCTTAAAACCGCCAAATCACCCGGCTCCAAACCCTGCTTGCTCGCATCAATCAACACCTCGGCCAATGCCGCAGCATCCAGCAAACCGATATTAACCCCCTGCCCCGCCAGCGGATTAATCATATGCGCCGCATCGCCAACCAAAACCACACCGGGCTTAATATAGCTTTGCGCGTGCTGCCGCTTCAATGGAAAGCTTGCCGTACCCAAAATAGCATTAACCTTACCCAAACAATCGGGAAAAGTTGCCGTCAATTCGCGCAACAAATCTTCACTGGACAAGGTTTTCAAGCGAGCCACTTCATCCGGCGAGTTATACCAGACTATAGAGCCGTAATGCCCGGTTAACGGCAAAAACGCCTGCGGCCCGCTGGGCACAAAGCGCTGCCAGGTTATATCCTGCTGACCGTAATCCGTATCAATATAAATCACCAGTGCATGCTGACTGTAATCCCAGCTGGTTACGCCCAACCCCACGACCTGCCTGACTCTGGATTGGCCGCCATCTGCGGCAACCAGCACTTTTGCCGACAAAATCCGGCCATCGCCCAGCTCCACTTCGGGTGATTGGACCGCCGAATAGTTAATTTTATTAATGGTAGCCGGACACATCAGCTCGACATTGGCAAAATCCTGCAACCGCTCCAGTAACGCCAACTGGGTCACCCTGTTTTCAACGATAAAACCCAATTCAGGATAGTTAATATCGTCACTGCAAAATTCAGTATCCCCCGCCGTTTCCCAAACCCGCATCCTGCGAAACGGGCAAAGCCTGCGATTAACAACGCCGCTCCATGCGCCCACGGTTTCAAGTATATTTTTTGATGCAATACTGAGCGCGGAAACCCTTAAATCATGCGGCTGATCAGGAGCAAAAGCCTGTGGCGGCACGCTCTCTATCACCGCCACCTTCAACAAACTCCCACCAAGACCGCAGGCAACAGCCGCCCCAACCATACCCCCACCCACAACCACAACATCAAAATTTTCTTTCATAATTAACCAATAATATGATATGAATTGACTTAAATAATTGTACCGACTCTTAAAAAACAAGAGTCCGCCTACAAAAACAGAAGAAATATTCAACGAGAACAATCAATCATTAAAACAGAGCGGAAAGATACCACATTCATTTAAAGAATAAGCAAAATACCGCCATCAACCGCGTGACAAAAGACCACCGCCAAACCTATATCAGCGAACAATATCCCAACTGATTAGTGGCGCGAGCAACAAAAGACTGCGTGACAGAATCGCCTGCCATCCGTATAATTAACTGGTTTTGCCGTACCGTGGCCTCTGATGCAGGCATCAAAACAGGTGCGCAATGAGGGTTGATAAGTTAGAGGACTGCAACCCTTTTGTAATATTTTTTAGAGGTGACAATGAGTCAAAGTACGCTACCGACCAGACAGGGTTTATATGATCCACGCAATGAACATGATGCATGCGGCGTGGGTTTTATCGTTCATATAAAAGGCCAAAAAAGCCATGAAATCGTACGTCAGGGTCTGGAATTACTTAAAAACCTGACCCATCGTGGCGCGGTTGGCGCCGATATCTATGCGGGCGATGGTGCGGGAATTCTGATTCAAATGCCCGACGCTTTTTTGCGCGCAGAGTGCGACAAGATAAGCATCACCCTTCCGAAAGCAGGCGATTATGCGACAGGCATGGTGTTTTTACCGCGCGACGCCTCCAATCGAGCCACTTGCGAGAAATTGCTAACCGACATCATTGCACAAGAAAAACTCGTACTGTTAGGTTGGCGCGATGTGCCTGTCGATAATCACACCTTGGGCGAGTCAGTCAAACTGGTTGAACCGTTTATTCGGCAGATTTTTATTGCACGCAGCGAAAACTGCGCCGATCAAGACGCTTTCGAGCGCAAACTGTTTGTGATTCGCAAACAAGTTGAAAACGCTGTCCGCGATTTGAAGCTGGATCATGGTCACTCTTTTTACATCCCGTCCTTATCGTCACGCACCATCGTTTACAAAGGCATGTTGCTAGCCGATCAAGTTGGGGCGTTTTATGCGGACTTAAGCGATGAACGCATGGTCAGTGCTTTAGCGTTAGTGCATCAACGTTTTTCCACCAACACTTTCCCGACCTGGGATCTGGCACATCCTTTCCGCCTGATCGCCCATAACGGCGAAATCAACACCTTGCGCGGCAATGTTAACGGTATGGCGGCGCGTCGCCATTCCATAGCGTCCAGCGTATTGGGCGACGACATGCACAAATTGTGGCCGTTAATCAACGAAGAACAATCGGATTCGGCCTGTTTCGACAATGCACTGGAACTATTGGTTGCGGGCGGCTATTCACTGGCCCACGCCATGATGTTACTGATTCCCGAAGCATGGGCTGGCAATGTCTTAATGGATGAAAAACTGCGCGCGTTTTATGAATACAACGCCGCCCTGATGGAACCTTGGGATGGCCCCGCAGCCATTGCTTTCACCGATGGCCGTCAAATCGGCGCAACCCTGGATCGCAACGGCTTACGTCCTGCGCGTTACCTGGTTACTGATGACGATTTCGTCATCATGGCGTCGGAAATGGGCGTACTGGAAATTCCCCAGCACAAGATCATCAAAAAATGGCGCTTGCAGCCGGGCAAAATGCTGCTGATCGACACCGAGCAAGGTCGCATTATTGATGATGCGGAATTGAAAGCCAATTTGTCGGCGTGCCACCCTTATTCCGAATGGCTGAGCAAAACTCAAATTCTGCTATCCGAACTGCCTGCCGAAATTTCCGCAATGGCGCCGGATGCGCATACTCTGCTGGATAGACAACAAGCATTCGGTTATACCCGTGAAGATATTGAATTCATCCTGAAGCCGATTGCGCAAACAGGACAGGAGCCGATCAGTTCGATGGGTATTGATACAGCGTTGGCCGTGCTATCGCAACGTTCGCGTATGCTGTACGATTATTTCAAGCAAGGCTTTGCCCAGGTCACCAACCCGGCCATCGACCCGATTCGCGAAGAATTGGTCATGTCGCTGGTTTCCCTGATCGGCCCGCGCCCCAATTTATTGGGCCTGGACGAAGGCGGAACCCACATGCGTCTGGAAGTGGAACAGCCCATTTTGACCAACCAGGATTTGGAAAAAATTCGTCGCATCGAAACGCGCACCGGCGGTGTATTCAAGACCAAAACCCTGACGCTTTGCTATCCATCCGATTTGGGAGCCAGCGGCATGGAAGCGGCGCTCGATAAACTGTGCCTTGCAGCAAAACAGGCTGTTGAAGAAGGCAACAATATCCTGGCGCTATCCGACCGCGACTTGGATATTGCCCATATCGCCATCCCTGCCCTGCTGGCGACTTCCGCCGTACATCACTACCTGACCCGCGAAGGGCTGCGTACCAAGGTAGGCCTGGTTGTCGAAACCGGCGAAGCGCGTGAGGTTCATCATTTTGCGCTGTTGGCCGCCTATGGTGCGGAAGCGGTTAACCCTTATCTGGCTTTCGACACGCTTTCCGGATTATGCCAAGACATCGCTGACCTCAGCGAATATGAAGCGCACAAACGTTATATCAAAGCGATCTCCAAAGGCCTGCTTAAAGTCATGTCCAAAATGGGCATTTCGACTTATCAGTCTTATTGCGGCGCGCAAATTTTTAATGCCATCGGTTTGGCTGAACCATTCCTGGATCGCTATTTCACCGGCACAACCAGCACTGTAGAAGGCGTCGGTTTAGCGGAAATCAGCGAAGAAACCAGTCGTCGTCACCGCATTGCTTTCGGCAATGCGCCGTTATACCGCGACGCCCTCGATATTGGCGGGGAATATGCGTACCGTCTGCGCGGCGAAGCGCATACCTGGACGCCCGCCACCATCAGCACCTTGCAACACGCGACGCGCAGCAACAGCTATGAAAAATACGCTGAATTTTGCCGCTTGATCGATGAACAAAACGAAGCCTTGCTGACCTTGCGCGGCTTGATGTCATTCAAGGAAGAGGCAACGCCCGTGCCGTTGGACGAAGTGGAATCCGCAGCAGACATCGTCAAGCGTTTTGCCACGGGAGCGATGTCGTTCGGCTCGATTTCTTACGAAGCGCATACCAATCTGGCTATTGCGATGAACCGCATCGGCGGTAAATCCAACACCGGCGAAGGCGGAGAACTTCCGGAACGCTTCAAGACCTTGCCCAACGGCGATTCGATGCGTTCGGCGATTAAGCAAGTCGCTTCCGGCCGCTTTGGCGTGACCACCGAATATCTGGTCAATGCCGACGACATTCAGATAAAAGTCAGCCAGGGCGCGAAACCCGGCGAAGGCGGACAGCTGCCCGGTCATAAAGTCGATGCGGTTATTGCCCGAGTGCGTCATTCCACGCGAGGCGTAGGCTTAATATCGCCGCCGCCGCACCATGACATTTATTCGATTGAAGATTTGGCGCAGTTGATCCATGACTTGAAAAACGTCAATCCCGAAGCGCGGATCAGCGTCAAGCTGGTGTCGGAACACGGTGTCGGTACCGTTGCGGCAGGCGTTTCCAAAGCCCACGCCGATCATGTGACCATTTCCGGCTATGACGGCGGCACCGGCGCAAGCCCGATGACTTCGATCAAACACGCCGGTTTGCCGTGGGAAATCGGCTTGGCCGAAACCCATCAAACATTGGTATTGAACAAACTGCGCGGACGTATTGCCGTGCAAGTCGATGGCGGCCTGCGTACCGGTCGCGACGTGATCATCGGCGCATTATTAGGCGCGGATGAATTCGGCTTCGCCACTGCGCCATTGATCGTGTCAGGTTGTTTAATGATGCGTAAATGCCATCTGAACACCTGCCCGGTCGGCGTAGCAACGCAAGACCCTGAACTGCGCAAGCGTTTTACCGGCCAGCCTGAACATGTGGTCAATTATTTCTTCATGGTCGCGGAAGACGTGCGTCAGTGGATGGCAAAGCTGGGCTTTCGTAGCTTCAATGAAATGATCGGACGCTCGGACAAACTGGACATGCAGCGCTCACTGAACCATTGGAAAACCGAAGGCCTGGATTTCAGCCGGGTTTTCTATAAACCCGAAATTGACAGTGCGACCGCTGTTTATAACACTGAACGCCAAGATCACGGCTTGGATCAGGCATTGGATCATACCTTGATTGCAGCCGCTCAACCTGCACTGCAAAACGGACAACCGGTGATCATTAATACGCCGATCCGCAATATTAACCGTACTTTCGGTGCGATGCTGTCCGGCGAAGTCGCCAAGCGTTATGGTCATAAAGGTTTGCCTGAAGACACCATCGCTATTAATGTCAAAGGTACCGCCGGTCAAAGTTTCGGCGCATTTTTGGCGCAAGGTATCAGCATCGAGCTTGAAGGCGAAGGCAATGATTATGTCGGCAAAGGCATGAGCGGCGGCCGTATCGCCATTTACCAGCCTAAAGACTGCCCTATTACGCCTGCGGAAAATATTATCGTCGGCAACACCGTGCTGTACGGCGCTGTCAGCGGCGAATGTTATTTCAGCGGCGTTGCGGGTGAACGTTTTGCAGTGCGCAATTCGGGCGCTGTCGCGGTTGTCGAAGGCGTGGGCGACCATGGCTGCGAATACATGACCGGCGGCGTTGTGATCGTACTCGGACAAACCGGTCGCAATTTTGCGGCGGGTATGTCCGGCGGTGTGGCTTATGTGCTCGATGAAGACCGCAGCTTTGAAAAGCGTTGCAATTTGGCGATGGTGGAACTCGAACCGATCCCCGAAGAAGACGACACGCTGGAAGCCATTGCACACCAAGGCGGCGACATGGAAACACACGGACGCGTCCACATCATGTCCGATATGACCCGTTATGATGCGCAACGCTTAAAGCATTTCATTGAAAATCATAAGCGTTATACCAACAGCGCCAGAGCGCAGCATATTTTAGATAACTGGCAGGATTATTTGCCGCGTTTTGTTAAAGTCATGCCGGTCGATTACCGCGAAGCGCTCAAACAAATTCAGGCTGAACAAGCTACCGCGTCCTGCTAACGCCCCTCGCCTACGTCCTGTAGGCGAAGCATCTGCGACCATATAAACGTTGTGACACTATTTAAGTAGAAGGTATTAAAGATGGGTAAACCAACCGGGTTTATGGAACTACCACGCACTGAGCGGCATTACGCATCGCCGAGTGATCGTATCCAGCATTATCGCGAATTCACGCTATCCCCCAGCGAAGCCGAAGTGGCTGAGCAGGGTTCGAGATGCATGGATTGCGGCATCCCTTTTTGCCATAACGGCTGTCCTGTCAATAACATTATCCCCGACTGGAATGACGGGGTTTATCGAGGAGATTGGCAACAGGCACTGGAGATTTTACACAGCACCAACAATTTTCCCGAATTTACCGGACGCATCTGCCCTGCGCCCTGCGAAGCGGCTTGCACACTCAATCTGCAAGATCAGCCGGTGACTATTAAGTCGATAGAATGCGCGATTATTGATAAAGGCTGGGCAATGGGCTGGGTAAAACCGCAAATCCCTGAAAAACGCAGCGGCAAGCGCGTAGCCGTAATAGGTTCGGGCCCTTCCGGCTTGGCTTGCGCCCAACAACTGGCGCGCGCCGGACATGAAGTCACCGTCTATGAAAAAAATGACCGTATCGGCGGCTTATTGCGCTACGGTATTCCCGATTTCAAGATGGAAAAGCATTTAATCGACCGTCGCATTGCGCAAATGCAGGCGGAGGGCGTCAGATTCAGGCCCAACAGCCATATCGGCGCAGACATTTCCGCGCAAAAAATACTCGCCGAGTACGATGCCGTGGTTTTAGCGGTAGGCTCCGAAAAACCGCGTGACCTGGAAGTTGAAGGACGCAATGAATATCAAGGCGTTTATTATGCGATGGACTTTTTGCGCCAGCAAAACAAGCGCAATGCAGGCGATACCATCGCCGAAGATGTCGCCATTACCGCGACAGACAAGCATGTTGTCGTGATCGGCGGCGGCGATACCGGCTCCGATTGTATCGGCACCTCGATCCGTCAGGGCGCAGCCTCCGTGGTGCAGCTCGAGATCTTGCCGCAACCGCCTGAAAAAGAAAATAAATTACTGACTTGGCCGCTGTGGCCCAACAAGCTGCGCACCACTTCTTCGCATGATGAAGGCATCAAAAAGCGTTACTTTAGCGTCAACACTCAAAGCGTTACCGGCAAAGACGGCAAAATAACTCATCTGAACGCGATCGAAGTGGAGTGGAAACAAGAAGGCGGGCAGTGGAAAATGAGCGAGAAGCCGGGCAGCGCTTTCACGCTGGAAGCGGACATCGTGTTTTTAGCTATGGGTTTCGTTCACCCGGTACACGAAGGCTTGTTAAAAGAACTGGGCGTTGAACTGGAGCGCAACAACATCAAAGCCACTGACAAACAGTATCAAACGTCGGTCGATAAAGTGTTTGCCGCAGGCGACGGACGACGCGGACAATCACTGGTGGTGTGGGCGATACGTGAAGGCAGGCAAGCTGCCAGAGCGGTTGACGAGTACCTGATGGGATCATCGGACCTGCCGCGTTAATGATCTAGCTGTATAAAAAAAGCGCTTTAGCGACAATCGCCGCTAAAGCGCTTTTGATTTTGTTTTCGAACACCGTTTACATTGATAAACGGTGATCAACTTCCCTTGTTTCACATCAAACTGCTTTTCGTTTAAAATTTCCCATTTATGAAAACCGCTACGGCATAGGGTATTGCCTTTATGCAGTTGCGATGGTTTGGGACGTTTAAATTGAACTACCTCACCCATGTTTTCTCTCCAGACCTAAACAAAATCCGTAGCATTTAATCGCCCCAATGCGCATTGATTTAAAGCATAAAGCCAAGGCAAAAACTTCGTGCCTATGAAGATAAGCAGCTGTCAATCTACATCACTTTTTGACGATTGTATTCCACGCCGTAAGCCAGGTCTGTGATTGATAGGATTCGGCCTTCCTGTCAAGAAACCCGGTCAATGCCAATCGCAGCGTGTTATCAATAACACCAAAGAAATGAGTATAGCCTAGCTGCGGGGTAGTATTGCGGATCTCGCCTGCTTTAATACCGGCTTCAATGATCCTGATGATTTTTATGATCGCCGCAGTTTCATGCAGCGGCTTTGCTTCCGGCAAAAACTCCTTGACGTTTAAAATCAACAGAAACCGCATTACATCGGGTGCGTCATCTGTTAACTTGAATAACAAGTCGACTATGGCTCGTAATTGCTCGGATGGCTTTTCATTCTTGCGCCTTATGTCATCAATGGAGATGCTTAAGCTGTCGAGAATATTTGCGTGCAACTGCGCTGCAATCATCTGTTTGGTTTTGAAGTGCTGATAGATTGTGCCGGTGGTTTTTATACCGACCGCCTCTTTAATATCGATTAATGATGTATTGAAATAACCTTTTTCGACAAACAGCTTTAAGGCCGCCAGCAATATCTCATCCTGCACTCCAGATTTTATCTGAATATTTTCTATTTCCTGATCCATGTTCTTCTTTCACAGCTGATTCAATGCGCTGTATTATTGGTATGTGAGTGAAAATTAAAAGGGTCTACACGTTGTAGACTCACAAGTATAAAAATTTATTTTGCGGTCAACACCGCCAGTGCCGCGCTTAAGTAATTGACCATCGACCATAATGTCAATATGGCCGCAATGTACAACAAACCGTAGCCGCAATAATTTATCGGTAGACCCAGTAAATCTTCGCGATATAACAACATGCCGATCGCCAGCATTTGCGCCGTGGTTTTCCATTTACCCAATTGAGACACTTTAACCTGAGCCCGCTGGCCGATCTCCGCCATCCATTCTCGTAGCGAGGCAATGGTTATTTCCCTGCCGATAATGACGGCCGCGGGAATAGCCAAATACGGACTGCCCTGCTGCTGCACGATCAACACCAAAACCATGGCCACCATCAGCTTATCCGCCACGGGATCTAAAAAGGCCCCGAAAGGCGTTTCCAAACTCATTTTCCTGGCAAGGTAGCCGTCCAGCCAGTCGGTAATCCCCGCCGCTAAAAAAATCAGCATGCAGGCAACATTGGAATAGGCCCAAGGCAGATAAAAAACCACGGTTAATAACGGAATTAACGCGATCCTTAACAGCGTGAGATTTGTCGGTAAGTTAAATTCAATTATCATCTTGATGATGAAATAGTTCGTAAATCCGTTGTGCCAAATGACGGCTTATGCCATCCACACTGCAAAGTGCATCCACACCAGCCTGTGAAATACCTTGCAGCCCCCCAAATTGTTTCAATAAAATCTGTCGCCGTTTAGGCCCCAATCCCGGAATAGCTTCCATTGCCGATTGTTTTTTAGCCTTGCCCCGGCGTTGCCTGTGTCCTGTTATCGCAAACCGATGCGCTTCGTCACGGATATGCTGAATCAACAGCAAACCGCTGGCTCCGGGCTTTATATCTATCGGCTGCTCCTGATCCACCAGTATCAGCTTTTCCATGCCGGGCTTTCTATCCGGCCCCTTGGAAACGCCGACTATCATAACATTGTTTATGTCTAATTCCGCCAATGCCTTTTGCGCTTCATGCACCTGGCCTTTACCACCGTCGATCAGCAATATATCCGGCGCGGTATGTTCGCCCTGTTTCAGTCGCTTGAAACGCCTGAACACCGCCTGGTGTATGGCCGCATAATCATCGCCGCCGGTTATGCCTTCGATATTAAAGCGGCGATAAGCCGATTTTACCGGCCCTTCCCGGTCAAATACAACACAGGACGCAACGGTCTGGTCGCCCTGGGTATGACTAATATCAAAACATTCCAGGCGTTTCGGCAGTTCCGTGCAACCCAATTCCTCCTGCAAACTGAGGAACCGGGCATAAATCCCCTGTTTATCGGATAACTTGCTCAGCAGCGAATTTTCGGCGTTGGTGCAGGCCATTTGCAGCCACTTTAAGCGCTCGCCCCTGACATTGTGAGAAATAGCCACCGCATGTTTTGCCTGGACCGCCAACACTTCCATCAACAACTCGGCTTCTTCCGGCTGATGGCTGACAATCAATTCATGAGGCACTTGTTTATCCAGATAATATTGCGGAATAAACGCCTGAACGATAACCGCAGGATCATGTTCATCGGTTATCTTGGGGAAGAACACCTTGTTACCCAGATGTTGCCCGTTGCGGATAAAAAACACCTGTACACAGGCGACGCCGGCTTTGGTCGCACAGGCAATAATATCGACATCGCCCCGTTCGCCGTGAACGAAATGTTTTTCCAACACCGAGCGCAGTTTTAAGATCTGATCCCTGAAACCGGCGGCCCGCTCATATTCAAGCTTGGCCGCCGCCTGCTCCATCTTGACTATCAACTGATCGATCAACAGACCGCCCTTGCCTTCCAAAAACAGCACCGTGCTGTCGACATCCTGTGCATAGGCGGCTTTATCGATTAAACCGACGCACGGCGCAGTGCAGCGCTCTATCTGGTGCTGCAAACAGGGCCTGGAACGGTTGTTGTAGATTGAATCGTCGCACTGCCGGATCGGGAAAATCCGTTGCAGTAACTTAAGGCTTTCCTTGATTGCGCCGATGCCCGGATAAGGGCCGAAATATTTGCCCTTACGCTTTTTTGCGCCGCGATGCAGGGTGATCTGGGGAAAGTCATGCTCGCTGGACAGGAAGATATACGGATAGGATCTATCATCCCTTAAGCAGATATTGTAGCGGGGCTTATGACGTTTGATCTGCTGGCATTCCAGCAATAAGGCCTCGCCCTCGGTATGCGTGACCGTGACTTCAATGTTGGCAATCCTGGCGACCATCGCCTGCTGCTTGGTCGAGGCGGTTTGCTTTTTAAAATAACTGGAAACGCGGTTTTTAAGATTCTTGGCCTTACCGATATAAATAATCTCGCCCTGATCATTAAACATCTTGTAAATGCCGGGGCGCGTGGTCAGGTTTTTTAAAAACGCTTTTACGTCAAAACTGTTTTCTGGTAACTCGGGGCTCACTCTTTATCCTGATAGCATACGGCGTAATTCAATAAATCCGTTGTGCAAATATTTTAACAGCAACAAGGAGCGCTATCTGCATAATATACTTTATCGGCCGCCCCTTAACGACGCGACGTCCAGCACCAGATTTTCGGCATATCATACATGCAGGACTGCATTAACAACATCCGTGTGGATTATGCAGGAGTGCAGGAGCAATTACGTAGACACGAAGTTTTAGATTTTTCTTCGTGCTCTCGGCAACTGCTCCTGCGTTGCTCTACCTCCTGCATCCATGCAGTCGTTCGTGCCTTCGTGGTGCATTTATACAAGCCTTACATCAAGCTATATCCGCCAGATTTCCCTTGGTTTCCAGCCACACTTTCCTGTCTTGCGAGCGTTTTTTAGCCAGCAATAAATCCAGCTGACCATTGGTGTCATCGTCTTCAAGCACCGTTAACTGTACCAATCTGCGAGTATCCGGATTCATGGTGGTTTCCCGAAGCTGGCTGGGATTCATTTCACCCAGACCTTTAAAGCGCTGCACATTGATTTGGCCTTTAAGTTTTTCGGCGGTAATCCGATCCAACACACCTTGGCGTTCGGCTTCATCCAGCGCGTAAAACACCCGTTTGCCGACATCGATCCGGTACAACGGCGGCATCGCGACAAAAACATGACCGGCCACCACCAGTGCATTGAAATGTTGATAAAACAAGGCACAGATCAAGGTCGCGATATGGTTGCCGTCCGAGTCGGCATCGGCCAAAATGCACACCTTGCCGTAGCGCAGGTTCTGCAAATCGCTGGAGCCCGGTTCTATTCCCAAGGCCACGGCAATGTCATGAACTTCCTGCGACGCCATCACCTGATTGGACTCAACTTCCCAGGTGTTAAGAATCTTGCCGCGCAACGGCATAATCGCCTGAAAATCGCGCTCCCGCGCCTGTTTGGCCGAACCGCCGGCCGAATCCCCTTCGACCAGGAACAATTCAGTCCGGGCTATGTCCTGCGCCGAACAGTCGGCCAGTTTGCCCGGCAATGCGGGGCCTGAAGTGATTTTTTTGCGGATGATTTTTTTATTGGAACGCAATCGCTTTTGCGCACTGGAAATAATGATTTCGGCGATTTTCTCGCCTTCTGCAGGATTCTGGTTTAACCAAAGGCTGAAACTGTCTTTAGCCACGCCGGACACAAAGGCCACGCATTCGCGGGAACTGAGCCGCTCCTTGGTTTGCCCTGAAAACTGCGGATCTTCCAATTTTACCGACAATACGAAATGGCAGTTTTCCCAGACATCTTCCGGAGCGACTTTAACGCCGCGCGGCAGGATATTCCTGATGTCGCAAAACTCGCGCATCGCTTCGGTCAGGCCTGCCCGCAAGCCGTTAACATGGGTTCCGCCTTGCGCAGTCGGCACCAGATTCACGTAACTTTCGGCCAGCACTTCCGCCGGATTTTCAATCGCCCAGACGATGCCCCATTCAACGGCTTCATGATTGGCGGCCATGTTGCCCATAAACGGCTGTTCAGGACAATAGTCAATATCGCCGATGCGATCGAGCAAATATTCCTTGAGGCCGTCCTGATAACACCAAAAATACTCTTCGTCGGTTTGATCGACTTTCAGGGATATTTTCAAGCCCGGACATAAAACCGCCTTGGCGCGCAACACGTGCTTCAGCTTTAAAACCGATATTTTATTGGAATCGAAATATTTTTCATTCGGCCAGAATCGGATAGACGTGCCGGTATTATTCTTGCCGACCGTGCCGGTCTCCATCAACTCAGTCTGTTTTTCGCCATCGGCATAGTCCATTCGGTAAAGCTTGCCATTCCTTTTGACTTCCACTTCCAGCTTTGCCGACAAGGCATTGACGACCGAGACGCCGACGCCATGCAAACCGCCGGAAAACTGGTAATTTTTATTGGAAAACTTTCCGCCCGCATGCAGTTGGGTCAAAATCACCTCGACGCCGGGAATGCCTTGCTCCGGATGTATATCGACCGGCATGCCCCGGCCATTATCGCTGACCAGCACCGAGCCGTCCTTATACAAAACCACATCGATACTCGTCGCATGACCCGCCATCGCTTCATCGACGCTGTTATCAACGACTTCCTGTACCAGATGGTTGGGCCTTGTGGTGTCCGTGTACATGCCGGGACGCTTTCGTACCGGCTCCAATCCGCTTAAAACTTCAATTGCCGCCGCGTTATATTCGTTACTCATACTTCCTAATCACTCACAATTCAATTTCATATATAATGCAGAACGAAAGGCAAAAGGCGAAAGGCACAAATTTTTCGCCTTTTGCCTTTTGCCCTTCGCCTTAATAATACATCGTACCATTAAATTTTTTTTATCTCATGCCGAAAAAGAAAACCGCGACTTTATTCGAAGACTCTCTCGCCGAACTTGAGCAGTTGGTTAGCCAGCTTGAACAAGGCGATATTTCGCTCGAAGAATCATTAAAGTCATTTGAGCGCGGGGTCAACCTGACTCGCACCTGTCAAAAAGCCCTGCAAGAGGCCGAACAGAAAGTTCAAATCCTAATTGAAAAAAACGGCACTCAAACCCTGGAGCCATTTACCGATGAGTAATGCGTTAAAAGACTATCTTGATTTTTGTCAAAACCGCGTAGAAAGAGCTTTAGACGCTCGCCTTCCCAGCGAAAGCATATTGCCGCAAAAGCTGCATCGGGCGATGCGCTACAGCACATTGGACGGCGGCAAGCGCATGCGTCCGATGCTGACCTATTGCACCGGAAAAACGCTGGGCATAGATCCCGAAGCGCTGGACGGCCCGGCTTGCGCTGTCGAGTTCATCCACGTTTATTCATTGATACATGACGATCTACCGGCGATGGACGATGACGATCTTCGCCGCGGCAAAGCCACCTGCCATGTCGCTTTCGATGAAGCGACCGCTATTTTAACCGGCGACGCGCTGCAGGCTTTGGCTTTTGAAATACTGGCCAATGATCCCAGCATTACAGCAACCGCTGAAGGCCGCCTGAAAATGATTATCGCCTTAACCAGAGCCAGCGGTTCCCAAGGCATGGTGGGCGGGCAGGCTATCGACCTGGAATCGGTAGGCACAAAATTGACCCTGCCTGAACTTGAAAACATGCATATCCATAAAACCGGCGCGTTGATTCGTGCCAGCGTCAATATGGCGACGCTGGCGAAAGCGGATATAGACCCGGATGTCGCCAAAAAACTGGATAATTACGCCAAGTGCATCGGCTTATCGTTCCAGGTTAAGGATGACATTCTCGACGAAGAAAGCGATACCGCAACATTGGGGAAAACTCAAGGCAAAGACCAGGATAACGACAAACCCACCTACCCTGCCCTGTTAGGACTGGCCGGAGCCAAACAAAAAGCGCAGGAACTGCATGAGCAAGCACTGGACAACCTGAATATCTTCGGCAGCGAAGCCGATTTATTGCGCGATTTATCGCTTTATATTATTCAACGGGATCATTAAGTTTTTACTCTTTATCGTTCCCGTATTCCAACGCGGGAACGAGACCATCCCTTCAAAAAACCTACCTGCTAACAAGAAACCAGGGAAAGTTATTGCCGGTTTATTGTCATACTGCCCGAAAAAAAATGTATAGCAATCCCTAACACAATGCCATATAAAGCTATTTTTAATTCGGCACTCTTTATGCTGGATACTTGATGAATTTAATTTAGTCTTTTTAGGGGTACGGTCATGACAACGCAAAACACAGCTACAGCAGATTCATCCTGGACAATATTTATTGAAATCTTAAGCGATGAATTCACCGCGAAAACAGGATTCGGGGTATATGCCCATATCACGCCAACGGATGTCAATCAGGCTTACCAACAATATCAACTACGCAATGCGCCAATGCGACTGTTCGTCCGCGAATATGTTAGGCACTATGTCTAAAACTATTTATGCTCAACAAATTTCATCCAGCGCAAACGGTTGGCATTGGTAACCACGGTCACGGAAGACATGGCCATAGCCGCACCGGCAATCATCGGGTTTAACAAAATGCCGAATAGCGGATACAACAGACCCGCCGCAACCGGAATGCTGATCGTGTTATAGAAAAACGCACCGAGCAGATTTTGTTTGATATTGATGACCGTCGCTTTGGATAATTCAATGGCTTCAGACACTTTGAGCAAGGAACCTTGCAAAATAACCACATCGGCGCTTTCAATAGCGACATCGGTTCCTGTACCGATCGCAAAACCGACATCAGCCTGAGCCAATGCCGGTGCGTCGTTGATGCCGTCGCCGACCATGCCGACGATTTCACCCGCTTGCTGCAACTCTTTAACTACCGCCGCTTTATCCTGCGGCAATACCTGCGCCCGCACTTCTGAAATACCTGCCTGTTCGGCAATGGCATGAGCGGTTATTGGATTGTCTCCGGTCACCATGATGATGCGCACGCCCTGATCTTTCAACAATTGCACGGCATGTGCCGAATCCTTTTTAATCGGATCGGAAACGGCAACAATGCCGGTTATTTTGCCATCGACGGCAAGCAGCATCGGCGTTTGGCCCAAAGCCGACAGCTGTTCCAGCCGCTCGTTAAAGTGTGTAAAGCTGACGCCTTGCTCATCCATCAGCGCCTTGTTGCCGAACAACACGCGCCGCTCGTTAATTGTCGCCATTACCCCGTGACCCGCGACGGCGGCAAATTGTTTAACTTTTTCCAATTTGATTTGTTTATCTTCCGCTGCCGACAAAATAGCCGCCGCCAACGGGTGTTCCGAGCCTGATTCGATACTCGCCGCCCATTGCAGCACCTGCTCTTCGCTAATGTCGCCGATGGCTTCGACAGTAGAAACTGTCGGCTTGCCTTCGGTTACCGTGCCGGTTTTATCGAGTATTAAGCAAGTCAGTTTTCCCGCCGTTTGCAAGGCTTCGCCCTTCCGAATCAAAATCCCCGATTGGGCGGCGCGGCCCACCGCGACCATCACCGAAATAGGCGTCGCCAAGCCCAAAGCACAAGGGCAAGCGATCACCAGAACGGTCATTGAAGTAACAAAGGCGTAACCCAATGAAGGTTCAGGCCCAAAAGCGTACCAAATCAAAAAAGTCAGCACGGAAACCACGACCACAGCCGGTACGAAAACGCTGGAAATTTTATCTGCCAAGCGGGCGATTTCGGGCTTGCTGCCTTGCGCTTGCCGGACGCTTTTAATAATCTGCGCCAGCGCGGTATCTCGGCCGATCCGGGTTGCGGTAAACAAAAAACTGCCGGTCTGGTTCATGGTTCCGGCAACCACTTCCGCACCTGCGGTTTTTTCTACCGGCAGAGACTCGCCGGTCAGCATCGACTCGTCAACCGTGGAATGCCCTTCCAGCAACACGCCGTCAACGGCGATTTTCTCGCCGGGCCTGACTCTTAACGTTTCGCCCAAACCGACTTGCTCGATAGCAACATCCATTTCTTCGCCGTTTCTGATCACGCGCGCGGTACGCGGCTGCAAACCGATCAGTTGCCGAATGGCGCTGGAGGTCTTGCCTCTGGCCAGCGTCTCCAAACCGGAGCCCAGATTTATGAAGGCCAGAATCATTACGGCAGCTTCAAAATAGGCATGTTTCGCCAGGGACGGCAAGGTATCGTAATAATCGATAACAATGCAGGAATACAGCCACGCCGAACCGGTACCCAAGGCAATCAGGGTGTCCATGTTAGCCTGCCCCAGCGTTAATGACTTGTACGCACCGCTGTAAAAATGCCAGCCTGAATAGATCAGCACGCTTACGGTGATCAGGGCGATTTCCGGCCACACCCATAGACCTGTCGATGAACCGATTTCCGGCAACCAGCCAAGATGCTCGGCTACCATCAGCGATAGTCCGAAAGCTCCTGCCACCGCCGCTTTTTTCATCAACTGACGGTAGCGTTGCAACTCTTGTTCTTCCTGTTCGGCAGGATCTTCAAACCCCTCCATCACCGCCGCATCGTAACCGGCTGCTTTAACGGCCTGCTTTAACAGTTCAGGATCGGCCTGGCCTTTAACCACGGCGGAATGATCGGCAAAGTTGACACTAACTGAAGTTACTCCCTCTACCGCCGCCAAGGCGCCCTCAACGGCGCTGACGCAGCCTGCGCAACGCATGCCTAAAACGGATAGCCGCAATTCGTCGGAAGTCTTTGTGTTCATAAAATCACCTTTCCCATTACGATGTTTCTACGGTAAAACCCGCATCGACAATAGCGTTAGCAATAACATCCAGGCTGGTTTTTTCAGCATCGAATTCAACGTTGACCTCGTTGTTTTTGCTTGATGCATTAACCGACAACACACCATCGATAGCTTCCAATTTACTCGTCACATTGGCTTCACAACCGCCGCATTTCATGCCGGTAACGGTTAACGATACAGATTCAGTCATTTCAGTCTCCTTAATGTGGATAGAGAAGCTGTATTGCAACGTCTCTATAGTAAATAGCTTTATATCATACTCGACTGATAGCCGGTAATCATGGTATAAATCCGGGCATATATGAGGTTGCGCGACAAGTTTTTGTACCCTTTGGGTAAGCCCGATCTACAAGTATTTAAATTTAACACCTTAAGTAATTCAAATGGCAGACATTATAATTGGGCGGCAACAGATTTTTGACCAAAAGCTGAATATTTACGCCTATGAGCTCCTTTTCAGAGGCAATGATTTTGACCTGAATCATAGCGACGGCGCTACCCAAGCAACCAACCAGGTCATTACCGATACCATTTTAGAACTTGGACTCAACGCCATAGTAGGCCCTCACAAAGCCTTCATTAACTTTACGACGCAAAACATTCTGGACAAAACACCTTTACACCTTCCTAAAGACAGGATCGTTATCGAGGTGCTCGAAAATGTTGAAATTGACTCAAGAGTCGTCGCCAACTTAAAAGAACTGTCAACGCTAGGCTACATCATTGCCCTGGATGATTTTGTCTTTTCCGAGGAATGGACGCCTTTGGTGGAATTTGCCGACATTATCAAGCTGGATATTCTGGAAATGGGCGAGTCTAAAACTCGGGCACTCATTAATCAACTCAAGCCCTACAATGTACAACTGCTCGCAGAAAAAGTAGAAACATATTCTGAGTATCAATACCTTGTCGAATTAGGCTGTGATTATTTCCAGGGTTTCTTTTTTAACAAACCCAATATCGTTTCCGGCAAACGCGTCAGCGTCAATCAAACAGCCGCCATTCAACTGTTAAACACCGTTAACAACCCGGATGTTGAATTTGAAGACCTGACCAAGATAATATCCCTGGATGTCGGGCTCAGCTATAAACTGCTGCATTATATAAATTCCGCATTTTTCTCCCTACCCAATAAAGTTTCGTCCATTAACCATGCCATTTCCTATCTGGGGCTAAAGGAAATAAAACGCTGGATAAACATATTGACGCTGGCATCCTTATCCAACAAGCCGGAAGCGGTCATGCAAAACGCATTGATCCGCGGCAAAATGTGTGAGGAACTGGCTGCCCTGAGCGACAATAAATCAGACAATTTTTTCCTGATCGGCATATTATCCAATCTGGATAGCTTACTGGATATGCCATTGGATGAAGCGCTCAGCCAATTGCCTTTGGCCGACGATATTGTTGCCGCCATATTGCATAAAAAAGGACTCGGCGGCGAAGCGCTTAAGTGTGTCATCAGTTATGAACATTGGGATATTTCATCAATAGCCTTTAAGGATATTGACCAATCCATTATTGGCGACGCTTATATTCGCAGTATAAACTGGGCAAAAGACGTTATGGGCAATATAAACTAATGCCGCTAAATACCATCACCAACCAAACTATCGCGCTTGCCGGCATCGCCCAGGCAGCCGCACTGGTTCAGCAACTGGCAACAACCGGCAGCGCCGATTCGTCCGCCCTTGAGGCCAGCATTGCCAGTCTTTTTGTTAATGATGAACAGGGCGTGGAAAACGTATACGGCGGATTATCAGGCCTTAAGCTGGGACTTGAACAGCTTAACGATCAAATGACCGGCCTCAAAATAGCCAATCCCGAACAGGCACGCTATGCCGCCTCGCTGGTTTTCCTGGAGAACCAACTATCCAGACAACCGGCCATGCTTAAAACCATTTTTACCGGAATTGAGCGCGCCCAGACACAATCGGAACATTTCGGCCAACTACATGAGAATGTACTGGCGAATCTCGGCGATATTTATCACACCACCATCAGCACCCTGCAACCGAGAATCATGGTCAATGGTGATCAGGAATATTTATCCAGACCTGACATCGTCAATAAAATACGCGCCTGTCTGCTGGCCGGGATACGTTCGGCTATTCTTTGGAAACAATGCGGCGGCACCCGCTGGAAGTTCCTTTTTTACCGTAAAAAAATCCAGGCTGAATTGCAAAAACTGCTGCAACAGCATTAGCACCGGCATGACTACCCTTATCGAAGCCGAGCACCTGACCCGTTATTACGGCAAACATTGCGCTGTTAACGATGTCAGTTTTACCTTAGCCAAAGGCGAAGTACTCGGTTTTTTAGGTGCCAACGGCGCGGGAAAAACCACCACCATGCAGATGCTGTGCGGCAATCTCGCACCCAGCGCCGGACAAATCAAAATCAACGGTTTCGATCTGCTGGATCAGCCCAAAGCCGCCAAACTGAACCTGGGTTACTTGCCCGATACACCACCGCTCTACAAAGAATTAACCGTGCAGGAATTCCTGCTTTATTGCGCCCGGCTGCACGGCATCAACAAAAACGCCGTCACTCATGCCATTGAACGAGCCAAAGAGCGATGCGGCTTAACCGATGTCGCCGATCGCCTGATCGCCAACCTGTCCAAGGGCTTTCAGCAGCGAGTCGGTATTGCCCAGGCTATCTTGCATAATCCCGAAGTGATCGTACTGGATGAGCCGACGGTCGGCCTGGATCCCATTCAAATCAGGGAAATACGCGCATTAATCAGGGAGTTGGGGCAGGATCACGGCGTCATTTTGTCCACCCATATACTCACCGAAGTGCAGGAATCCTGCACACACGTACAAATCATTGATCAGGGACAGTTGATCCTGAATGAAACCATCGCGGGACTCAACCGGCAAATGGATACCGGCACCCTGCAAGTCAGCACTCGGCTAACGCCCGACATTAATAGCTTATTGACCATCCCCGGCATCAGTTCTATCGAAAGCATCACTGAAAACCGGATCATCATTCACCACAGCGTAACCGCCAACCCGGCCGAACAAATTGCCGCGCTTGTCATTGCCGCCGGATGGGGACTACAGGAATTGACCCCGGTAAAAAGGTCGATGGAAGATATTTTTATCAGCTTAACCAAAGAACATCGCGAGTTATGAGCATGTATTCAGAGCCATCAAATATAATGGAACGCAGATGACGCAGATGATTATGATAAACACAGATAAATCTTATTCAATCATAATCATCTGCGTCATCTGCGTTCTATTTCTCTAACTGGGTAATTGCCATGATTTTAACCATTGCTTCCCGTGAATTCAGATCCCTGTTTTTATCGCCGATGGCCTGGACGATATTAGCCATCCTGCAATTCATCCTGGCGTTCTTGTTTTTAACCCAGGTTGAAGCCTTCACCACGCTCCAGCCCAAACTGGCTTCCATTGAGGGCGCGCCCGGCTTGACCGATATTATCGTGCCGCCATTATTCGGCAACGCCGGCATTATTCTTTTGTTGGTCACGCCGTTATTAACCATGCGCCTAATCTGCGAAGAACGCCGCAATAAAACCTTGTCTTTGCTGCTTTCCGCACCTGTTTCCAATATCGACATCATACTCGGCAAGTATCTGGGCATACTCGGGCTGATGCTGCTGATCATTGCGCTGATCACCCTGATGCCGCTCTCTTTGCTGTTCGGAGCCGAGCTGGATTTGGGCAAACTGTTCGCCAATATCTTAGGCTTGCTGTTGCTGGTCAACGCGTTTGCCGCGATCGGCCTGTTTATGTCCTGCATCGCCGGACACCCCACCGTTGCCGCGATGGGTACTTTCGGTATGTTGCTGCTGCTGTGGATTTTGGACTGGTCGGTCGGCATGAACGATCAACGTAGCGAACTGTTTGAATACCTGTCAATCCTCAGGCACTTCCAGAATATTCAAAGCGGCCTGATCAGCACGGTTGATGTCAGCTATTTTTTGCTGTTTACCGCCACCTTCATCGCGCTGAGCATCCGCAGCCTCGATAACGACCGCTTGCAAAAATGAAAATATCACCGCATAAACACCAGCAAATCCGCTTAAAAAACGGGCTCATCACCTTGGCTCTATTATGCCTGCTCGGCACTTTAGCCTGGTTAAGCACCCGCTACAGCACAGAATCCGACATAACCGGAAACAGCAGCAACAGCCTGTCCCAAGCCTCGCAAAAACTGCTGGGATCGCTGCCCGATAAGATACAACTCACCGCCTACATTAAAAAAGACCCGTCGCTAAGAAGCCAGATAGCGCAATTGGTCGCCCGCTATAAGCGCCATAAAGCCGATCTGGCACTGACCTTTATAGATCCCGACTCCCAGCCGGAAAAAACCCGCGAACTGAATATAGATGCGGCAGGCGTTATTATTGTCGAATATCAGGGCCGTAGCGAAAAACTGAACTTTATCGACGAATCATCGCTGACCAATGCCCTGCTGCAACTGGCGAATGCCGATGAGCGCTGGGTCACCTTCCTGACCGGCCACGGCGAACGCGCTCCTGACGGCATCGCCAATTTCGATTTAGGCCAATTCGGCAAGGAACTGGATCGACGTAAAATCAAAGCTCAAACCATCAACCTTGCAACCCTGCCCGCCATTCCCGATAACTCCGCGTTGCTAGTGATTACCGCTCCCGCGGTGCCGTTGTTGGCAGGTGAAATTGAACTGATCAAACGTTATATCCGGCAAGGCGGTAATCTGCTGTTACTGACCGATCCAGGTAACCGGCACCTAGACGCATTGCAACAGTCGCTGGGCTTACACCAGCTGCCGGGAACCATCGTAGATAACAGTTCCAAACTATACGGCATTAACGACCCCAGTTTCGTGCTCGCCAGCGATTATCCGCCTCACCCAATCACTCAGGGCTTTCAGACCATAACCGTTTATCCCGTTACCGCCGCGCTGGAAATCAGCGAAGAAACGGATTTCAAAACCGTCGCCTTACTCAAAAGCGCGATGCAGTCATGGACGGAAACCGGCCCGATAGCAGGAAAAATTGTTTTTGATGCAGATGGCGACGAAAAACAAGGTCCGCTCACCTTCGCTTATGCCCTGACCCGCGATCTTGATAAAAACCCTTCGACAGGCTCAGGACAGGCTCAAGGCGGGACTTTCGAGCAGCGCATCGTCGTTGTCGGTGACGGCGATTTTCTATCCAACTCCTATATCGGCAATGTCGGCAATCTGGACATGGGCTTAAGAATGATCAACTGGCTGATTCACGATGACCGGTTTATCGACATCCCCGCCAAAATAGCAACCGATAAAAGCCTGCAACTAAGCCAGATCAGCGTCGCCGTTATCGGCTTTGGTTTTTTGGTGGTCATACCGCTGCTGTTGATGGGTACGGGCTTTTACATCTGGCGCAAACGCAAGCAACGTTAAGATTTCACTGCGTCACTGCCATTAAGTTTGTGAGCTACCGGCCTATCGCCAAATCGACTTCATACGCATGGGCTTTCCCAGTACGCGGCCTTATCAAGCCGTTTTACCGACATCAACAGCGTCTCCTATCCTGTCATCGATTTTGGACGCTTTCTTAGCGGCATACATTTGTTCATCGGCTTTCCGGATCAAGGTATCAGGCTCCCCGTATTTATCCGGGCCGGTTTGCACGATGCCGACGCTCAGCGTTACATTTTTAAAGCACTGATTAATTTCAGAGCTGAGGCGATTGACGTATCTCTCCCGAGCCTGCTCTTCTTGGCAGTTGGGTAGTATTAAACAAAATTCGTCGCCGCCGTAACGAAAACAGCAATCTTCTTCACGGGAAATTTTCTTGATCGCAGCACCCACCGCACGCAAGATATGGTCGCCATGCGGATGGCCGTGATTGTCATTGATGACCTTGAATTCGTTAATATCCATATAAACAATAGACACCGGCTCGTGGCGCCGTTGAGCGATCCGCAGTGTTCGGGTCAGGGTTTCGTTCAAGTAGCGCACGCTTAGCAAGCCTGTCAACGAATCGACGCGGGTTAACTCTTCGAGCTGTTGAGTACGCTCCCTGACCTTCTCTTCCAGTGCGCAGGCATAACGCTCGGACTTTTCCTTGGAAATTTCGATTTCCGAAACCAGACTGCGGATATAGGTTTCAAACACCAGCGTTATGTCGAACAACAGCAATTTGTCGAGCGCTGCAAGCATGCCCTGACGTTCCGACTTATCGGTGAGCGTTTCGAAAATGATTTCAAGCAGCAGGCTTTTGAGCGTGTTGATGGCTGAAAGATACAACTTCGGCTCGACGCCAATGCGTTTATGCACCAGGCCGATCCGGAGCCGATTGTTCACATACTCAAGGTCGTACAGCCCGCTAAATAAATCGAGCACATATCTGCGCTGCGCATTCTTCAGGCGATCCAATGTATCCGCGTCGCCGATCAACAACGCGATTTCGGCGACGCTGGTCTGCATTTGGTAAAAAGCTTCCACCAAGGCATCAACTCTACCCTCAATGATTGCACGATAGTCTTTCAGGCGTTTGAAATCCTCGTCAGACAGGGCAAGCAACAATTTACGATTCTCGATGTCGAACTCAGTAATTCGCATCTGCTCGAGTAAAGTTTGATCGGTTTGTTTCAATTCCATCTCCAATATGTAATCTTCTGATTTAACCTGGCACTGCCCTTAATCAGGAAAAGGTAACTCTTATAATTGAGGATAACGTAACAGCCATCAAACATAAAGCCGGCTTGTTAAATCCAGCCGAACAGACAGCATTATCCTGCGCCCGATTACCCGGCGCGTGGGGCGGCTGCAGGTCAGAAATGAGGCTAAAGCCGGTGTATTTGTCTCGCCTAACGCCGTGCCGCATCAGGTTGCGGCACGGCGTCTCCAACTTGAAAGATCGCTGGAAAGGAAGGATCAGGAGGACGAAGCGAAATTGGAATCACCGGCTCATTTGCAGGAATACTCTTTTGGGACGGACACGCACTGACAATACGACGGCTGATTTGTGCAATGCAAAGTACGCTGTGCGCACCTTCACGTACGAATGCATAGCGACCCCTTCTTATTCCATAGCAGAAGCATCCAAATCATCGGATTCCACGATCCCATGGGTCTTACTGCTCCAATCCGACATAGGTATCTACATAAGTACCAGCCCCTTCTTCCTTGAGGGAGAAGATTGGGATGAGGGGCTGAACGCACCGTGTTCCGTATACGCAAGACGTTGGTCGTGATTAGCGGCGCAGCGCGTGGGAATGAAGAACACCATTACATCAATCCGAAACGGTCGGTGTTGACGGTATTCGCGAATGGCAATACGTAGAAAAACGCGGGAGGTATCCGTGCAAAGAATCGGGGGGCTCCGTTACCACAGTGAAGGAAAAGGAACTGCCGGGAATATAAGCGGAACGTAAGCGGAACACCAAAATGTAACAAAAAATGGAGGTTACGCTACGCCTACCGCATAGTGGACGAGGTTGATTTTAGCGCGGCAAACCGGATAGTTGAGTTCGTGACATGATACGTTAGGCTTTAGGGTACGCTCAGCGTACCCTACCGTGCTGTTGATCTGAGTCACATTTATCTCTAACTATCTTCCTCCCCAATTTTATGGTGTATTTCTTGAACTGCTGAAATTTCCTTTTCCGTCAGGTCTTCCACATTGATTAGTCGGTTATCGGCATGCTTCGTGACCGCTATCAGTTCATTGAGTTTGACCTGCAATATGGAAAGCTCCTTATTCTGGCCGCGCTGTATTAGAAATACCATTAGAAACGTAATGACACCAATATAGATCGATAATCCACGTTCCCAGTCTTGAGAAAACCCATAGATTAATCCCGCTACAAACAAGACAAGAATAGAGAGCAAGGCTGCGACAAATCCACTTGCGCTACCTGTCCATTTTGCGAAACGGTGTGTAAAAATCTCAAGTCGGTCGGATATCATTTCCTTTTGGTCAACATCATCTGAGAACAGTGCGGCAACAAACTCACTTGCGCTATCCACCCATTTTGAGAAACGACTTATTAAAATTTCAAGTTGGTCTGATTTCATCATGTTCTTATTTCCTTTTGGTCAAAACTATCTGAGTTTAATGGAAAATTAAAGGGTCGCACGGGGCAATGGATATTGGTTTAACTTTGCCTGGAATCCCCACTGCAAGACATCATTCAAGTTATCAAAAGGACGCTTTCCGCTGAGAGTTGCGCCCTCTTGAAGTTCGTCACTTCGGGCGGTCACCGGGTTCGCCCCCTTTACCGTCCGGCTAGATTAACATAGCAAGCAAGAGGAAAAAGGAAAAAATGCGCAGCACAAAGCCAGCGCCACAGCCCCTAGACTCGTCTAAATCTCTTGTGAACAGCCGGGTACGCCCTGAGCCCTTCGACTACGCTCAGGAGAGCCTTGTCGAAGCCTGTCATGAGCTTGTCGAATGGGGTGGACGGTAGCCGGTCATGGTTCGACAAGCTAACCACGAACGGCTTATCCTTGCCTTAAACGGGGGAAGCCTTCGTTGCCGTCGGGAACACAGCGCGCCGAAAATGGGACACAAGCCGAACACCGGAATGTAACAAAAAATGTAGGGTACGCTGCGCGTACCGCAGAGTGGACGAGATTGATTTTAGCCCAGTAAACCGGAGTTTGAGATCATGATATGATACGTTAGGCTTTAAGGTACGCGCAGCGTACCCTACCGGGCTACCGGGCTTAATCTGGATATTTTCCCGATTGAGACATATATTGGTCATTCGAAGCATTGAGGGGGAGTGATTTTGAGTTTGAAAACTTTTGCACCATCCAAATTATTGGCACCGTACGTTACGGCCATTTGGGATTACGAAGACTTAACAGGTAGCGATAATTTAATGCTTTCGATTTTGCCTGATACCGCAACATATTTATGTTTTTTGTATGCCGATTTACTTCAAACTACGCATAAGGGGGGTGTATATACCACTCGCAGTGGGCTCGCCGGCTTCCAAAGTTTTCGTAGTGATCTGGGAGGTTTAGGAAAGGTATCAGGCGTTTCTGCTCGTCTTACGCCTTGGGGATTAAATGTATTTCGTAGCGGTATAGTGAAGGATTGCGCTGAAAAGCGAGTGGATTGTAGAGATATTTTTCCTCGTTACTCAATAGAAAAAATCGAAGATAAATTATCTAATATGAGAACAGCAAAAGAGCGTGTTCAGTGCGTAGAGGATTTTTTACTTGCGGTATTGAACCGGGACAATGAAGATCTGTTGATTCAAAAAGCTTGCAGGGATTTAAGTGCCTCTAATGGAAATCACCCTATTCGGATGCTCGCTCGCAATCTCGGTTTGACAGAGCGTACCTTCGAGCGGCGTTTCCTAAATCATGTTGGTGCTACGCCTAAAAAATATGCCCGTGTAGTACGTTTGCGACATGCTATTTTTCAACGAAAAACACTGTCAACTTGGGCGGATGTAGCGTGTGCAGTGGGTTACTATGATCAAAGCCACATGATTCACGACTTTCAAAAACTTTATGGAATTTCGCCGGAATCTCTTTACCCTCAAATTGATGTTTCCCAAACAATACAATTTTCCGGGTTATTAAATCTAAATCAAACAGCGTAAAACAATAGGACGTCTATCATTCGAATAAGAATGCTTCCTTATTTCACTTTACATCGTGTCGCTACCAATCTTATTTCTGGTTAGTCCGAAATCATCTGCAACAATCTCTGAAACACACCCAATGTAAATTGTCGTTTTTTTCCAATACGACGGAAGGCCACATTGTTAAAGTTCACCTGACAGTTCATTTGGAAACCTGTTAATGATTAAAATCATTCGTTAAATGTTAAATTGATTCAATTTTGTTAATAAAGCCTCTATAAGAGCTTAAATTTCATGAGTTAGGAGATACTGATGTTCACTAAACAAGCTATTACAAAAAAATTAAATGTACCCTCAGAGAAGGTATGGGAAGCGATCAGCAAAATAGGAAGGCTCGATGTATGGTTTCCATTCATTGAGACTTGTAAAGTGGAGGGTGATGGGCCAGGTGCATTGCGATATATGACCCTAGCAGATGGCGGTGGTGATATAAAAGACACCATTGAAGAAATTGATCCCAAAAAAATGAAATTGATATATCTTCGACCAATATCTCCATTTCCTGTGACTTATTACAAAGGAACAGTCGAAGTTTTTACGTCTTATGATGGGTTGGGTATTGTAGTTTGGACAATTGATTTCGAGTCAAAGCCAGAAGATAGTGCTTCCGTAGCAGAAATAATACAAAGCGCTATAAGTGCAGGTATTGATGGTATGGAAAAAGATTTAATGAACTAAGTTAGCTCATGTAAGGCCATATATGAGCTAACAAAGTGAAGGGCATCAATCGCGAACGATGCGCCTTCAGCCCGCCCTGGAAATCCCCAACTTCAGCATCCTGGAGCGCAAGGTATTGGGATTCATGCCCAATATCGCCGCCGCGCCCTTAACGCCGGAAATCTGCCAGTTGGTAGCTTCAAGGGTGCGCGTTATGTGTTCGCGCTCCACGGCTTCCAAGGTCCGCAACTTGCCGGTAGCGGCTTCGGGATGGGCGCGAGCGGGCTGCAATGGCGCGATGTCCAGCAGCGAGCCTTGGGACAAAATCACCGCCCGCTCGATAACGTTCTGCAATTCGCGGACGTTGCCGGGCCACGCATATTGGCGTAAATAATCCAGTCCGGCAGGATCAATATCATCAAAGCGCTTGCCGAATTTTTTGGCGTATTTAGTCAGGAAAAACCGCGCCAGCAGCGGAATATCGGTCACCCGCTGCCGCAACGCAGGCACTTCGACAGGAAACACGTTCAGCCGGTAATACAGATCGGAACGAAACCGCCCCAATCCAACCTCTTCGGCCAGATTGCGGTTGGTTGCCGCAATCACCCGCACATCGACGCGAATGGTTTCGCTGCCCCCTACCCGCTCGAATTCCTGCTCCTGTAACACCCGCAACAGCTTGGACTGCGCCGATAAGGACAATTCGCCGAGCTCGTCCAGAAACAGGCTGCCGCCGTCGGCCAGCTCGAAGCGGCCTTTGCGCTGCTGGGTCGCGCCGGTGAACGCGCCTTTTTCATGGCCGAACAATTCGCTCTCGATCAGCTCGGCGGGCAGTGCCGCGCAGTTGACCTTGACCAGGATCGCCGCGCTGCGGTCGCTGAACTCATGGATGGCGCGGGCCAGCAACTCCTTGCCGGTGCCGGTTTCGCCCAGCAGCAATACCGGCGTATCGGTACGCGCCACCATCCGCACTTGCTCCATCACAGTCCGCATCAGTTTGGAGCCGCTGACAAAATCGCCGGGATTGTGATCGTCGTTGAGCACTTCCTGCAAGTAGCCTTTTTCCTGTTGCAGCCGGTCCAGTTTCTGTTCGGCGAGGCGGCGGTCGTTTACGTCCCGCAGGATGATGGTATAGAGCTTTTGCTCGTGGGCTTCCAGCGGCGAAAAGGTGGCTTCGATCGGGAATTCCTCGCCGTCGGCGCGCCGGGCGCTGAGGCCTTCCGGCGCCCAAGCCTGGGTTTTGGCACTGGCGTTATCGAAAGCGATGAATTGCATGAACAGTTTGCTGCAATGCGGCGCGATAAAGCGCTCGACCGGCTGGCCGATCGCAAAATCGGCGGCGCAACGGAAGATCCTGGCCGCCGCGGCATTGAACAGCGTGATGCGGTGTTGCTGATCGACGGTAACGATGGCGTCCATCGCCGAACCGAGGATCGAGGAGATCCGCTGCTCGCTTTCGGTCAGCGCCTGCATGGTCAGTCTTTGCTCGGTGCGGTCGCGCTGGGTTTCGACGATCGCCACCACCTCGCCCTGCTCATTGCTGATGGTGCCTGCATCGATGACCAGATACAGCCTGCGCCCGTCCGGCATCAGGCACCAGTTTTCGGTATGGCAAATGTCGCTGAGAGAAGTGAAGTCGCTGGCATGCTCGTAAAGGCTGGACACTTCACCCAAGGTGCTGTCCAGCAGCAAGTCCGCCAGGCACGGGCGTTTTTCGGTATAAAAGCCGCGCCAATGCTGATCGGTGCCGACCATCGCCCCGGCTTTCAGGCCGGTCAATTGCTCGCAGGCCTTGTTCCAGATCACCACCTGATGCCTGGCATTCAACACGAACGTCGACACCGGCATGTGCTGCAATAAATGCTCGGCGGATAGGTTTTGGGTCAGCGGGTTTACTTTCATATCGGATTCACAGGTGTACCAAGGCTTTCATTTTAGAGCGGGTTACCGCATGAAGTACAGCGCAGTGCGCCGGAAACGCCGGTTTTTGCTTGCGCTCAAACAGACTTATGGGCGACAAGACTGGAAAGCCGTACTGAACGGGTTTACTATTCAGTTTGAAGACAGGATGCCGGGGCGTTAATTTAAATCCCGTTTACACAAAATACAGGACACCCGCCAATGAACAACAGGATTATGTGCCGTAACGCCAGACAATACACAGCCTGTGGAAACCCATGGTAACCCATAAAAAATACAGGCTGAGACTTCCGGCATTTTCCACCGGAGGAAAAGTTGTTTTTATTATTTCCCTGTTCGTACTGATTTCGGTATTGCTGGGTGGGATGATTTTTTGGTATGGCAATATTTTCGACGGCGTGCGCTCCTATGTTAGGGGCGAAGGTTTGTGGGCCAAGGCGCAAAAGGATGCCGTATTTTATCTGGGCAGCTATTCGTACAGTCATTCAGAAACCGACTACAACGCTTATCAGGAAGCCCTAAAGGTCACCAGCGGCGATAAAAATGCCCGGTTGGCATTATTGGCATCTCCACCGAACTACGAGGAAGCGAGAAAAGGCTTTTTGCAGGGACAAAACCACCCTGACGATATCGATTCAATGATCGGGTTCTTTTTAACATTCCAGCGCATTTCCTATATGCGCGATGCAATCTCTACATGGCAATCTGCCGACCAAACCATCGACGAATTGAAGCAGCTAAGTGAGCAAATTCGCATCGAAATCAACGCATCAAAGCAAAACACCGAAAAAATAGCCGAATTGAGAAATCGCTTGCAGCATCTCAATGATGAACTTCATCAACTGGAAAATCGCTTTTCACTAATCCTGAGTGAAGGGGCAAGATGGGTTAAACAAACGGTATGGCTCATTACGGTGCTGGTACTGGTTATCTTTATCGGTATCGGGCTATGGGTCAGCCGTCAGATAATCAAGGGGATCACCCAAGCGGAACAGCAACTGATTACTAGCGAATCACGATTTCGCCGGCTCAAGGAGTCGAATACGATCGGCATTATTTCCTGGCGGATGGATGGCATGATCGAGGAGGCGAACGATCTCTTTTTAACCATGATCGGCTATGACCGGTCGGATATTTCGACCGGCGTCATCAACTGGCGGGACATTACGCCGGTTGAATTTCGACACCGGGATCAACAAGTCATCAATGAGCTTTTAACCCATGGACGGTGCGAGCCTTTCGAGAAAGCCTTGATCCATAAACAGGGACACTGGGTGCCGATCTATATTGGCGCGGCGATGCTCGACGGCAATCAGGAACAAGGCATTGCCTATGTGATGGACCTGAGCGAACGCAAAAAAGCGGAGCAACAATTAAAGTTGGCGGCAACGGTTTTTGCCGGCAGCAGCGATGGGATTTTGATTACGGATTCATCGGCGCGTATCGTTTCGGTCAATCAAGCCTTTTGCGCTATGATCGGATATGCTGAAAGCGAATTATTAGGCCAGCCTCCGTCAATCTTGCAATCGGGTTATACCACCGGCGAAGAATATAACCGAATGTGGGAGTCGCTCAATGCAAGCGGCCAATGGCAGGGCGATATTATTGATCGGATGAAAAACGGCACCTTAATACCGATGAGAGCCAGCATTAACCGGGTAAAAAACACCGACAACCAACTCACGCATTATGTCGCCATCATGTCCGACATTTCCGAACGCAAGGCGGAAGAAGAGCATCTGCGTCATATCGCTTACCATGACCCTTTGACCGGCTTGGCGAATCGGGTGCTGTTTAATGACCGGCTTAAACAGGCCATTAAAGTAGCCACGCGCAACAACACCCAATTTGCTATCTTATTTCTGGATTTAGACAAATTCAAACCGGTTAACGATCTTTTCGGGCATAAGATCGGAGATCGGCTATTGCAGAAAGTTGCTGATAGACTCACTCGTAGCGTCCGCGAAACCGACACCGTCACCCGGCTGGGCGGCGACGAATTCGTCATACTGCTTGAGAATGTTTCCGGCCTGGAGATAGTCGAAAAACTCCTTAGCCAGATTACCGATGCAATAGGCAAGGCTTACCATATTGATGACTACGATATCGAAATTGGTGTAAGTGCAGGAATAAGCATTTATCCCGACCATGGAACCGACGCTAAGACGCTGTTGCATAAAGCAGATATAGCAATGTATGAAACCAAGGAAGCGAAGGCTCATGCGCTAAGTGTCCCTGAAAATTGTGATTAGTGTAGAAACAATAAATCCCAACTTGATGTTCCAGCACTTTTCCTAACGAAAATAGAGAATCTCCATTTTCGTGAATATAAGTAACCATCCCCACGTTAGGCTATGATGAGAACAGTACGTTAAGGTCTTATTCGTCAATGGCTGCCAGGAATAAATGTCGGCAATCTGAATTGATTACGATAACGGGATGACTAAACCGGCATTAAATCTGTAAAATAGAGGTTTTTTTATTGTCCAGCTCCTTAAATCATAATGCGTACTACTCAATTCCCGCTCAATACCGTTAAAGAAACTCCGGCCGATGCTGAAATAGCCAGCCATCAATTGATGATCCGCGCCGGGCTGATCCGCAAACTGGCCGCAGGTCTTTACACGTGGTTGCCCTTGGGGCTGCGGGTTATGCGCAAGGTCGAAAAAATCACCCGCGAAGAAATGGAAAAAACCGGTGCGTTGGAAGTGTTAATGCCGGGGCTGCAACCTGCCGAACTGTGGCAGGAAACAGGACGCTGGGAACAATACGGCCCAGAACTGGCGCGGTTAAAAGACCGTCATGACCGCGATTTTTGCCTCGGTCCCACGCACGAAGAAATCATTACCGATCTGGCGCGTAACGAAATCAAAAGCTACAAACAGCTGCCGATCACTTATTACCAGATTCAATCCAAATTCCGCGATGAAATCCGTCCCCGTTTCGGTGTGATGCGTTCGCGCGAATTCATCATGAAAGACGCCTATTCCTTTCATTTGGATCACGAGTCGTTGCAGCTTACCTACGAAGCGATGTATCAGGCTTATACTAATATCTTCAATCATCTGGGATTAAATTTTCGCGCGGTAATCGCCGATTCCGGTTCTATCGGCGGCGCGGTATCGCATGAATTCCATGTGTTGGCCGATTCCGGCGAAGATGCGATTGCGTTCTCGACCGACAGCGAATATGCCGCCAATGTCGAAAAAGCCGAAGCGGTGATGCCGATCGGTACTCGCGGTTCGGCTACCGAACCTTTGGCGTTGATCGATACGCCCAACCAGCACAGCATCGAAGAAGTCTGCGGTTTCCTAAACATCCCCGCCACGCAATGCCTCAAGACCTTGATCGTTAAAGGCGAAGAAGACACGCTGGTGGCGTTGCTGTTAAGAGGCGACCATAACCTTAATGACATTAAAGCGATAAAAATTGACGGCATCGCCTCGCCGCTTGAATTCGCCAGCGACGAGCAAGTGGGCAGCGCCTGCAACTGCAAACCCGGCTCTATCGGCCCGATAGGCTTAAACATCAAGATCATTGCCGACCGTAGCGTAACCTTGATGTCCGATTTCGTTTGCGGCGCGAACCAGGACGGCAAGCATTATAAAGGCGTCAACTGGGAACGTGATTTGCCTGTTCCTGATCACGTTGCAGACTTGCGCATGGTGGTTGAAGGTGATCCCAGCCCGGACGGCAAAGGCCAAATCACCTTGGCTCGCGGCATTGAAGTCGGTCATATCTTCCAGCTGGGCACCAAATACAGCGAAGCGATGAAAGCCGGCGTCATCAACGAAGGCGGCAAAAACCAGATCATGACCATGGGCTGTTACGGCATCGGCATTTCCCGCGTGGTCGCCGCCGCCATTGAACAGAACCATGATGATAAAGGCATCATCTGGCCGACTAATCTTGCGCCTTTCCAGGTTGCGCTGTGCCCGATGAACATGCACAAATCGGAGCGCCTGAAAGAGGCCTCGGAGAAGTTGTATCAGGACTTGCTGGCTGCCGGAATCGATGTGTTATTCGATGACAGGAAAGTCCGCGCCGGATTTATGTTTTCCGATATGGAATTGATCGGCATTCCGCATTGCATCGTTGTCGGCGACCGCGGTCTGGATTCAGGCACGGTTGAATACAAGGCCAGAACGACTGAAGCAAACGAGGAAATCCCGTTTGCGGATATTATTGATTTTTTGAAGGCGAAGCTGGGTTAAAGAATATCCCATTAGAATCTGATCTGTAGGAAAAACCAGTATCCACAAAAAACACGAAAGACACGAAAGACACGAAAAAAAGCAGTCGAAAGAATCTTGTTACAAAGGTTTTCGTGCTTTTCGTGTCTTTTCGTGGACGTTTCTTTTGGTAGATTCATGACTGGAAATCACATTATTGCGGCCCAATCAAATTCAACGTCCTTTCCGGCAGATTATCCGTAGTCGCGCCTTCCAGATGCAAGCGAGCATCTTCATGTACGGTCGTCATAAACCGGATTAGCTGCATCTCGTGCTGCATTTTCTGTTCAAAATCTTCCGCTTCCCACATTTTATTCAGCAAATATTTCGCATGATGATGAATGGTGAAGGCGACCGCTTCGGGCAGATGGGTATAACTGGCCTGGATTGAGGATTTAAGTTGATCCAACGCCGCCAGATACTGTTTATAGTCTTTAACATCCTGCTTGCACTTGGTTTTAAACATCGACAGTTCGGCGTCATGTTTAGTCCTCAACAAGCTAATGTCATGCTCCAGCCGTACGCTTTTCTTTTTTAATTCGGCTTCCAGAGCTTTCTCGGCCAGGACGCGAGCGTGTTTGAGCTTGGTCTGGTCGCCCTGATTAGCCAGCTGCCATTTCAGGTTTTCATCTTTAACCGAATGAAACAGCTTAATAATTTTATTTAAAATATTCATGCGCTAAACAAGGGTGGAGATTTTTTTCTGCAATGTTAACAACGCCTCAACATCCTGTCGGCTTCGATAGCGGGCATGGTCTTGTTGCAGTTGCTGGTAAGTGGTTCCCGGCAGTTTTGCCTTGATCGACAGCAGGTCTTTATCGATGGCTTTGGACAATGACCGAATGTGCTTGCGATTATTAAGCTTCAACAGGCGTTTTCTGCTGAGCTCATTAAAATACTTTATTTGCCTGGCTTTAAAATAAAACAAGCGCTTGACCTGATCCTGTCTGGCCTGAACAAACCACAACCGCCGCTGTACCCGTTGTTTAGATGAAAAATAATCAAAAGCGGAGCAGACGATTATTTTAAAAACACCCCATAATCCGGCGATTATCAGCACAGCAAACGCGCTTAACAGCATTGCCGTTCCCAACAGGGTCACCGCACCGGGCAAACCGGGTACGGCTAACCGCAATAACAGCTCCACCAATAAAAATACCGGTAATGAAGCCAAAATCAACAACAGGGAAATTCTAATAATCAAAATAAAAACCGTGAAGCCCAAGAAGCCGCCCTGGCAGGCGCGCTGGGTATTGTACTCAACTTTCCGCCAAAGGTTTAATCGGGCGCCTACAATTGACCGGCAACTGAGGACAATTGTTCATCATAAAGTGCGGCGATTAGATTAGCCTGATAAACCATGCCCACCAGGCGATTTTCGCTGTTCACTATCGGAATCTGCCGGTAGCCTTGGGTCGACATCAATGAAATAAGATCGGCGATATGGGCGCTTTCAGGCAACACGGTAACCGAAGTGGTCATCATGTGGCCGACTGATTCCGGTTTATCGGTTGATACATCCGGCGTACGACGTATAAAGGCCCGAAACCTGTCCTGGAAACTTTCATAGGCACTCAGATTAATAAATTTAAAAAAATCATTCCAGGTAATGATGCCAATCACCCGTCTGGCTCTATCAATAACCGGCATGGCTTTGAGTTTTTGCTGATGCATGATTTTCCAGGCTTCTTCAACTTCCGTCCCGTATTCAACAACCGGCACATCCCTGACCATAATATCCGCGCAGGTGATATTGCCTTTAAAGCGTTTAAAGCTTCGCGCCTCAGCATCGGTAAGCAATTTACGCAGATCTCCTGCCGAAACATCCATAAACATATCCATGTTTTCCAGCGCCAGCTTCAAATCCTGATCCGAAATGCCGGTTTGCTGAGCAGGTTCAACTACGATGTTTTTATTACCGGAAACTGTCGGATAGTCATGTCGTAACAACCAGCGATTAATGAGTATCGCCATAACCAGCATAATCAACACATTTAAACCCACCGGCATCAGCACAAAACCATATCCCAGAGAACTAATAGGGTCGCCGGACAAAATGGGTGCAATCGCGGTCGCAGCACCGGGAGGATGCAGGCAACGCAACAACAGCATGGCAAAAATACTGCCTCCAACGGCACATGCCGATGCCAAAGCAATATCGGTAAACCACTGGGCACAAGCAACACCGATAATAGCGGATATCAATTGTCCGCCAAAAAATGACCAGGGCTGCGCTAATGGGCTGTTAGGGATAATAAATAAAATAACCGCAGAAGCGCCCATGGAAGCAACGATAATCGGATAAGCCGTGCCGATACTTAATTTCTGCGTAACCAACGCCATAATTAAAATGCTACTGAAACTGGAAATAACAGATAGGAGCTTGCCCTTAAGGCTTAAGTTTACCGGATCAACGGTTATAAAACGGACAAGCTGACTGATATTTATCATTAAATTAAACTTCCCTCTTACGTTAATGAGGCGGCCAAACCTCGAAGCTGGATCAAGTATAAAGTAATCAAACCGATATTTCAGAACCCTGAGGCTGGACGGGGTATTTAAGAACTATCGGCTTTACCAGACAGTTATAAATTAATACTAAAACAGCGTCCCAATTATTCCGCTATGTTTTTAATGTTAAAATAAACAAATAATACCGTTTTACTTAACCTGAAATTCCTACCTATCAAAATAATACAAAATAATGAATAGATTAAGAGATAAAATCCGCGACATCCCTGACTTTCCCAAACCCGGCATTATCTTCAAGGATATTACGCCGCTGGTAAAAGATCCCGCCACGTTGAGACTTGCGGTCCATCAATTACTGCAACCTTTTTTAGGTAGAAATATTACCGTGGTTGCCGGTATGGAGGCGCGCGGCTTTATCTTCGGCTCTTTGGTCGCCTGGGAATTAGGGCTTCCATTTGTACCATTAAGAAAACCGGGGAAACTGCCTTATGACGTGCAAAGTGTATCGTATGACCTTGAATATGGCTCAGCCACACTGGAAGCCCATATCGACGCCTTTGATGCGAACGATCATGTTTTATTGATTGACGATCTGCTGGCTACCGGCGGAACAGCAAAAGCAAGTTGTGAATTAGTTGAACAACTGGGTGCAAAGGTGGAGGCGTGCGCATTTGTGGTGGAGCTGGACTTTCTGGAAGGAAGGGAAAAGCTGGGGAATTACGAAGTCCATTCTTTATTGCATTATTAAATAAGGCAAAGGGCGAAGGGCAAAAGACGAAAAAACCAGATTCACGACTGCTTTTTGCCTTTAGCCTTGCGCCCTTCGCCTCCTTTACCTCAGTCTTTTTGATTTTTTAAATGCATCGACTTTAGTACCGGCATCTTCAAACGATTTGGCGGTGTTATCAAATGATTGAGCGACACTGCTAAATGAATGCGAGACTTGTCTGATCTCTTTAGTGTTTGCATCCAGACTCAGGGCAAGACCTGCCTTGTTGCCTGCATTGACATCACCAGACGAACCTTGTCCGGAAGCCACGCCTTTATCGCCGTCAAGCGCTTCGTCGTCAAGACCGTCAACATCAGACGCCTCTGCCTTTCCATCCGTAGCCAGATTATTACGCCATTGCAAAAAAGATTCACGCGTAAATACATAAGGATCCAACGCGGCTTCATCAATAAATTTCAATGCGCCTTCCGCGCTGGCTCGCGCATTCAGCATGGACACCAGCTGTACCGGCATGCCTACATAACTGGCGGGATTTGCTGCCGTATCAAATACTGCTCCCGGGATGCCGCGCGCAGTTGACGGACCAAGAATAGGCAGCACCAGATAAGAACCCTGGGGCACACCCCATACCGCGAGGGTCTGGTCAAAATCTTCCTCATTTTGTTCCAACCCTACATGCTTGGCTACATCAAACAGACCCCCTAAACCTACAGTTGAATTGATGGCAAGCCGTCCGGTATCTTCAGCGCTTTGTGAAAATTTAGCCTGTAAAACATCGTTGATAACCACATTGACGTTTTTCAGGTTATTAAAGAAGTTAAAAACACCCGTTTGCATGAACTGCGGGGTTATCCATTTATAGGCATTTGAAATAGGTTCAGCGACATAATTATCAACGTGGTCGTTAAAACCAAACATTTTCCTGTTAAAGTTTTCATAAGGATCGGTCTTGTTTGCTACGGTTGGCTGCTCGACAACGCCCGTTGTTGCACAGCCGCTCAGAGCGATGGCGGCTCCGATCAATATACCTGAGAATGTTTGTTGCATTTTAACGCTACGCTTGCCGTTGTGTGGTCTGTTCATTGGCATAAAACCTACTGTTTTGAATAGTTGTCAATTTTTTCATTGATCTTGGTCATTAAAGCATCAAAGCCTTCGCGCTGGAGAATAGTGGTGTATTCCGACCTTTTCAAGGCCAAATCGCTTACACCATTGGCAATGATATTAATAATACGCCAGCTGTTGCCCTTCTCTTTTAGCATGTAATCGAATTTAACGGGCTTGTCATCAGGAACAACAAAATGAGAATGCACAACAACACCACCTCTTGTTGTTTCTTCTTCTGAATCAAATACAAATGATTCCCCCGAGTAATCTTTAAAGTTGTGCGCATAAGAAGCAATACTCAACCGACTGAACACATCAACCAGCTTTTGTTGCTGTTCTTCGGATAACTTCTCCCACTCTTTACCGACAACAATGCGGGCGATTTTTGTCAGCTCGTGGCTGTTGGAAACAGGGTCCTTGAGTTTTTCATATCTTCCTGCATAGCCTAATTTCTTGCCATCCTTCATGACGGCAATAAGGTCGGCTTGAAATTTCTCAACGACCTGTCTTGCGGTTGCCCCGCCTTCCTCCACTGCAAAAGCGTTAACCGTTGCAAATAATAAGAACATGAAAACGACAGCCGACTTCACATTTTTCAAAACCATAATTAAAAAACCTCGTAAAACCAATTTAAATCAGGCAAAAGACTCAGGGCGAAGGGCGAAAAAAACCTCCCCTCCTTAGTCTTTAGCCTTTCGTCTTTCGCCCAAATAAATTTTAATCGACAATTTCTACTCTTACCGGAATCCCGGCAATGGTAGATGACAGTTTTTCTTTTGCATACTCAGGCGTAGCTTCAGGCACCATTTCACCCTCGGTTTTTGGACCTCTAATCGATGTCCACAACGCCTTCAACGGATGACTTAACATATCTTCAACAGCCGTTGCTTCATAACCGCAATGCGCCATGCAGCTTGCACATTTAGGATTATTAACAGTACCGTATTTTTCCCAAGGCGTGGTATCCAAAAGCTCCTGAAAGCTTGAAACATAACCCTCATCAGCCAGTAAGTAACACGGTTTTTGCCAGCCGAATACGTTACGGGTCGGATTGCCCCATGGCGTACAATCGTAGTTTTGGTTACCTGCCAGAAAATCAAGATATAGCGACGAATGATTTAATTTCCAGTTGCGTTTTTTACCGATTTTAAAAATGCCACGGAACAAATCCTTAACATCACTGCCTTTAATAAACACATCCTGCTGAGGCGCATGCTCGTAGCTGAAGCCGGGAGCAATGGTTACGCCTTCAACGCCAAGTTCCATGGCATAATCCAGAAAATCAGCTACTTCCTGGGCGTTTTCGCCTTGAAACAGGGTGCAGTTTACCGTGACCCTAAAGCCTTTTTCCAATGCCAATTTTATGGCCTCAACAGCCCGTTCAAAAACACCTTCCTGGCAAACGGAGGTATCATGCCTTTCCTGCATGCCATCTAAATGAATTGAAAATGTCAGATAAGGGGATGGCTTATAATCGTCAATTCTCTTTTTCAACAAGAGTGCATTGGTACACAGATAAACAAATTTCTTCCGCGCAATGATACCTTCAACAATTTGCGGCATTTCTTTATGGATAAGCGGCTCTCCCCCTGGAATTGACACCATGGGCGCATCGCATTCATCTACAGCCTGCATGCATTCTTCAAATGAAAGACGCTTGTCAAGAATATCATCGGAGTAATCGATTTTACCACAGCCTGCACAGGCCAAATTGCAACGAAACAAAGGCTCAAGCATCAGTACCAAAGGATATTTCTTAACCCCTTTCAACTTCTGCTTAATCAAATAACTACCTACAGTCAACTGCTGACGTAAAGGAACTCCCACAAGCAAACCCTCCAAAAAAACTTTAATAAACTTAGACGCCCATACAAAATGACCGCCATGGAAACCACATACACTACGGAACGACAAAACCCTGTATCAATAAAACAACAAACAAATAATATTCACCAACATACAATCGTCTACCACTTTATCAACGACCGGAATCAATTAATATCGACAAGCCTGTTATATAATACAAGCGCTTATCTATTGTTGACTAGAATACTATCTTTTAACTGACGACTCCAGTTTTATAGTGTGCCTGCGTAAATAGCCTATACGGATCACAACTTCACGCCTCCCCCGGAAATACGACACAAACGTCACTAACTTATTATTTTAACAAATAATAATGTACTTTTAAAAGTCACCGAATTCGCATATTTGCAACAAAACAACATTGCTTTGCAAAATACCAACAAACAGTCTATTATTGCCATTTACCAACTTAAATTAACCCTGCCGGTCGACATCAAAAATATCATGAGTGAAACTCAAATATCCCTGGATAACCCAAAATCACTCAGCAAATTATCTGACGATCAATTTCAGGCTTTATTACTTGAAGGCGTCTCCAGAACATTTGCGCTGACCATTCCTCAGTTGCCGGAAAAGTTATACGGCGCAGTAGCCAACGCCTATCTGTTATGCCGTATTGTCGACACCATAGAAGATGAAGTGTCCCTATCTCCCGAACAAAAAAAATATTTTTGCTCAGAGTTTATACATGTCGTAAAAACCGGAACCAATTCAGAGCCGTTTGCCGTAGAACTTGCGCCGCTGCTTTCCGAACAAACCATTCCTGCTGAGCACGCGTTAATTCATGTATTGCCCAGGGTTATTCAAATCACTCATAAGTTTGACCCCGACCAAATCGAGGCACTGGCTTCCTGCGTGGAAACCATGGCTGAAGGCATGCCGATCTTTCAAGCCCAAGACCTGCATGGCGGCCTCGCAACGCTCGCCGACATGGACAGATACTGCTATTACGTTGCCGGCTGCGTCGGAGAAATGCTGGCCAAGCTTTTTTGCCATTACTCACCGGAAATCGCACAACACAAAGACGAACTGCTTAGCCTGTCAGTGTCTTTTGGCCAGGGGCTGCAAATGACCAACATATTAAAAGATATTTGGGATGACGCCGAACGCGGCGTGTGCTGGCTGCCGCAGGATATTTTTACCGAAACAGGGTTCGATCTTAAAAACCTGACACCGGAAACCCATTCAGAAAACTTCAGCCTAGGCCTGGAACACTTGATCAGCGTCGCTCACGGTCATTTGCATAACGCCTTGAAATACACGCTGCTACTCCCTACTCATGAAACCGGCATCCGCAACTTCTGTCTTTGGGCATTAGGCATGGCCGTTTTGACCTTAAAAAAGATCAAGCAAAACCTGAATTTCAATCATTCCGATCAAGTCAAAATCACTCGCAACAGCGTTAAAGCGACTATTCTTGCGACCCGATTGACTGGACGTAGCAACACCCTGCTGACCTTACTTTTTAATTTAACAAGTCGCGAACTCAAAACGCCCGACTGGTCATATTCAACACAATCCTCAGAAGCCAAAGTAAAACTTTAAGGACGGAACTTATGTTTAACGAAGCCAATTCAGAGATAAATATCAGCACTGTTTCGAGTTCATCGAATACTGTTAATAGCTATACCGACAACCTCAACCGAGCCATTAGCAAAGCGCAGGATAAATTATTAAGCCTGCAGGACAAAGACGGCTATTGGGTATTCGAACTGGAAGCGGACTGTACGATTCCATCGGAGTACATCATGATGATGCACTACCTGGGTGAGATTGACGAGTCGCTACAGGCCAAAATCGCCAACTACTTAAGACCCCGTCAATCCGAAGACGGCAGTTACCCGCTGTATACCGGCGGCCCCGGCGACATCAGTTCCAGTGTTAAAGTCTATTACGCGCTAAAAATGGTGGGAGATTCTATCGACGCACCACACATGGTTCGATTAAGAAATTACATCCTCAGCCAAGGCGGCGCCGCAAAAGCCAATGTGTTTACGCGCATTGCACTGGCAACCTTTGAGCAATTGCCTTGGCGCGGCGTACCGTATATTCCTGTCGAAATCATGCTGTTCCCCAGCTGGTTTCCGTTCCACCTAGACAAAGTATCCTACTGGTCCAGAACCGTTATGGTGCCGCTGTTTATTCTTTGCACCCTGAAAGCAACTGCAAAAAATCCAAATAACATCAACGCACTGGAACTTTTCATCACCCACCCGGATGAAGAAAAACACTATTTCCCTGAAAGAACCCTGTTAAATAAAATCTTTCTGGGCCTGGATAAACTGGGCAGATTGACACGTCCGTTAATTCCGAAGAAAGCACATGAATTGGCGATTGAAAAAGCCAAAAACTGGTTTATTGAACGCCTGAACGGCGAAGACGGCCTAGGCGGAATTTTCCCTGCCATGGTCGGCTCTTACGAAGCCATGCTGCTGCTGGGCATGCCGAAAGATCATCATCATGTCGTCACCGCACGCAAAGCCATAGACAAGTTGCTGGTCATCAATGAACATGACGCCTACTGCCAGCCCTGTTTGTCCCCGGTTTGGGATACAGCGCTGGCCGCACTGGCTTTACAAGAAGCCGACAAGGCAGGCAACAGCCAAAGTCTGACTCGCGCTTACGACTGGCTTAAAAGCAAACAGCTGTCCGACGAACCCGGCGATTGGCGAATTTCCAAGCCAGATTTAGCAGGCGGCGGCTGGGCATTTCAATTTGAAAACCCGCATTATCCCGATGTCGACGACACAGCGATTGTGGCCTTCGCGATGGCGGAATCGAACATTCCCAACCTGGACGAATCAATCCACCGCGCAACCCGCTGGATAGTCGGCATGCAATCCAAAAACGGCGGTTACGGTGCGTTTGACGTCGATAACACTCACTATTACTTGAATGAAATCCCCTTTGCCGACCACGGGGCGTTATTAGACCCGCCTACTTCCGATGTCAGTGCGCGTTGCGCCATGCTGATGGCCAGAGTAGCTCAGGATCATGATGAATACCGACCTGCGTTAGAGCGCACTATCGACTACATCCGTAGCGAGCAGGAGCAGGACGGCTCATGGTTTGGCCGCTGGGGAACCAACTACATCTACGGCACTTGGTCGGCATTGCTTGGCCTTGAGCAAACCGGCCTGCCTAAAACCGACCCGATGTACACCAAAGCCGCAACATGGCTGAAAAGCGTACAACGCGGCGATGGCGGCTGGGGCGAAGACAACTACAGCTATCACGATTTAAGCCATAGCGGGAAATATCATTTCAGCACCGCATTCCAAACAGCTTGGGCTGTTTTGGCGCTGATGGCGGCGGGGGAAGCTCACAGTCCCGAAGTGAAAGCAGGCATCGATTTCATCTTGCGCAACCAGCAAGCTGACGGCGTATGGAATGACGAATGCTTCACCGCGCCCGGCTTTCCTAAAGTGTTCTATCTTAAATACCACGGTTACGACAAGTTCTTCCCGCTTTGGGCCTTGGCTCGCTACCGTAACGAGTTCCTCAAAAAGTGATCACCGGCATTGTTGTTGCCTTACCGGAAGAACTCAGCACCCTGACCTCAAAAAAAATTGATAAAGGGTGCTGTGTTTTTATTACCGACACGATCATTCTCGCCTATTCCGGCGCAGGCGCCGACAACGCACGAGCAGCATCCGAGCTATTGATTGCGCAAGGTGCAATCCGACTGATCAGTTGGGGTTGCGCCGCCGCCCTCAGTGCATCATTAAAATCAGGAGACCTGGTTCTGGCCGACACCCTGATAGATGCCGAAGGCACTCAAATCGCCACTCACCCTGTCTGGCATGGCTACGCCAAAAACCTGCTTTCAAACACGCTAAAAGTCCACACCGGCGGCTTGGTGGAAAGTAAAACCATCGTAGCTAGCGGCAAGGACAAAAAACACCTGCACACGCAAACCGGCGCAGTCGCATTGGACATGGAAAGTATCGCCATAGCCAAAGTTGCACTACAAAACAGCCTGCCTTTTTTGGCTGTTCGTGCCATTGCCGATCCGGTCAACATAGACCTACCCAAAGCCATCAATCACTCGCTTAATAATGAAGGCGATATTGTTTTGAGTAAGTTGTTATTATTTATCGCCTTACACCCTGCTGAATTGCCGGGACTCATAAAGCTGGGCCTGCATTTCAATGCCGCAAAAAACACGTTAAAATTGGTCGCCAAACAGCTCGATCATCTGACCGCACTCCCAAGCCAAGACCAATAAGCAGCATGTCATCTTTTTTCAATACCCTGCTCGGCTGGTGCGAGCGACAAATTATGCGCTGCCCGTGGACGCTGCTATTACTATCGCTATTGCTTTGCGGCGCAACTCTGCATTACACCATTAAAAACCTGGAGATTAACACCAACACCGCTGAAATGCTGTCGCCCGACCTGCCTTTTCAGCAAAACCAGGCTCATTTTAATCAGGCATTTCCCGAGGACGCCACCACCATTATTTTTGTGGTTCAGGCCGATACACCCGAAGAATCGTCTCAGGCTGCCGGCAAGCTTGCCGAACAGTTAAACAAAGCAAACGACCGCTTTGATTCCGCCTACATACCCACAGACAACGCTTTTTTCAGACAACAGGCACTGCTCTATCTGGATCAAAATGATTTGGATAATTTCGCCAAAAAACTCACCGATGCCCAGCCCTTTATAGGTCACATGGCGCAGAATTATCACCTTGAAGGACTATTAGGCAGTATCGGCCAAGCGCTTAACCAGCGTAACAATGCCTTGCCTATGGACTTAAACCCTATACTTCTCGCTATTGATGATGCACTGAAAAATCAGTTAAACGGTCAATCGCACTATTTGTCCTGGCAGAACATACTGTCCACTGACAACTACAAGAGCACAGCAGCAGAAACCCAATTTAACCGCACTATCGTCATAGCCAAACCTAAAATGCATTTTAATGAAATGCTGCCCGCCGATGTCGCACTGTCGGCAGCGCGCGAAATTAGTCACGCCATCATGGCGGAGAATCCGTCGCTCAGCATTCGCATAACCGGCGAGACCGCGCTGGAGCACGAAGAACTTGAGAGCGTTACCAAAGGCGCCACTTTCTCCGGCCTGTTGTCGCTGGTTTTAGTATTCGCAATTCAATGGATAGGCCTGCGTTCAATAAGATTGCTGATTACAACCTATATCGTCCTGGTGATGGGCTTGATACTGACTGCCGGATTCGCCGCCATCACCGTGGGGCATTTGAATGTCATTTCCATTGCTTTTGCCAGCTTATATATCGGGCTGGGCGTCGATTACGCGATCCATATCTGCCTGCATTATCGCGAAGGCAAAGCCGACGGCCTATCAAATAGCGAAGCTATCCTGATCAGTATCCGCGACGTCGGCTCTTCATTATTTTTATGCGCCCTGGCGACAGCAATTGGTTTTTTTGCCTTCATACCCACGGATTATGCGGGCGTATCCGAATTAGGCATTATTTCAGGCGGCGGTATCTTTATCGGCCTGATTATTTCGCTGACCGTGCTCCCGGCCTTATTCTGCGTTTTTCCGGTCAATGATGTAAAGCCGATACGCTCACCCCTAACCCCGGCCTTCGTAATTACCTTCCCGTTTCGCTATTCAACCGGCATCAAAATCGTCTCTATCTTGCTGGGCATAGGCGCCTGTTTCGTATTGACCCATCTTACCTTCGATTACAACCCGATCAACCTTAGAGACCCCAATAGCGAATCGGTCTTAACCATTAAAGAACTGTTACAGTCCAAAACCGAATCTCCGTTTGCCCTGACCGCGTTGGCAAACAACCTGGAAGCAGCCGACAAAATCACCACCCAACTCAAGCCGCAGCCATCCGTACACGAAACCATCACCTTGGCGAATTTCGTAGCTAAAAATCAGGACGAAAAACTGGCTACTATTGAAGATTTAAATCTGATGCTGGGCGGGCAACTTAAAAACTTTGACAACACACTCGATACAGCGAACCAGCAGACGGCATTGATTAAGTTCAATGAAGCGTTGAAAAAAGCCATTGTTGAAAAATCCCCGAATGTGCCGCAACAAACCTTGCAGCAACTACAACAGCGCATCGAAGCATTCATTAAACAAGCAGACGCCACCCAGACTCCGGCAGCAAGTTACGTACAGTTGGAAAAAAACATTTTAGGCCTGCTGCCGTTTACTATAGAGCGCCTACGAACCAGTCTGACAGCAATACCTTTTGAACTGGACGATTTACCGTCAGACATAAGATCGCATTGGATCAGCACCACCGGTCTCTATAGAGTCCTGATCACGCCTGAAAAAGATCAAAACCAGCCCGATAATCTGAAAGAATTTGTAACCCAGGTGCAAGCCATTGATAACACGGTTTCCGGCCTGCCGATTATCAATCAGGCCGGGGGCGATGCCATAGTCAAGGCATTTATTAACGCCTTTAGCGGTGCCTTTATTGCCATTGTGGTGTTATTATTGCTGATGTACAGAAGCGTCAGAAAGACCTTACTGGTTATCATGCCATTATTGCTAGCTGCTTTGCTAACCGGTGCAACCAACGTATTACTGGATAATCCTTTCAATTTTGCCAATATCATCGCCCTGCCCTTATTGCTGGGCATGGGTATCGACAGTAGCATCCTGATCATGCACAGGCACCATTCCAGTTCGGGTGAAGATGAAAATTTGCTGCAAAGCAGCACCACCCGAGGCATTATTTTCAGCTCCGTAACGACCTTGTGCAGTTTTTCCAGCTTGGCCTTCACCGCTCATCAGGGTATGGCAAGCATGGGTTTAGTATTGGCCATAGGCCTTACTTTCACAGTGATGTGTTCTTTAATAGTCCTGCCTGCTTTCAGCGGCAAAAGAATTTAATTTTTTGAGGTATCTAATGTCATTCAGCATCGCCGAACTTTTTTCTCAACACAGTACTGATAAATTTGATCTGCACGAACAACATTTAAACAATCAAATGGTCAGAGTGTTAAAGACCATAGGCTATGACCGTCATTATAAACGGGCTATCGGACAATATCTTTATGACCAGGACGGTACGGAATATCTGGACTTGCTCAGCGGTTTCGGCGTATTTGCGATCGGCCGCAACCACCCGACCGTGATCAGCGCATTGACCGAGACCTTAACGCTGGAATTGCCCAATCTGGTACAAATGGATGTGTCCGTGCTCAGCGGATTATTGGCGCAGGAAATCCTGAAAACCACACCGGACAACCTGAACAAAATGTTCTTTTGCAATTCCGGCACCGAATCCGTGGAAGCGGCGATCAAATTTGCCCGCTATACCACCAAGCGTGAAAAAATCGTCTTCTGCGAACACGGCTATCATGGCCTGACCATGGGTTCTTTGTCATTAAACGGCGAAGACATTTTCCGCGAGGGTTTCGGCCCTCTGTTGCCCGGTTGTAGCTCCGTTCCTTTCAACGATCTTGCCGCATTGGAAAAAGCCTTAAGCAACAAAGATGTTGCCGCTTTCGTTGTCGAACCCATCCAAGGTAAAGGCGTCAATGTACCGGATGATAATTATTTACCGGAAGTCGAACGCTTATGTAAAAAATACGGCACCTTGTTTGTCGCCGATGAAGTTCAGACAGGCTTGGGACGCACCGGAAAATTCTGGGCCATCGACCACTGGAACGTTAAACCGGACATGATTTGTATGGCTAAAGCCCTGTCTGGCGGCTTTGTTCCGGTCGGCGGTGTCGCGATGACCCAAAAAATCATGGACACCGTTTATAACCGCATGGATCGAGCCATCGTGCATGGATCGACCTTCTCCAAAAACAACATGGCAATGGCGGCAGGTCTTGCCACGCTACACGTTATGGAAGACGAAAAACTGGTAGAAAACAGCATGGAAGTCGGCACCGACATCATCGACAGCCTGAACGCCATGGCCGGTAAATATGAATTCCTGAAGGAAGCGCGCGGTAAAGGCATGATGATCGCGATTGAATTCCAATCACCCAAAAGCCTGAAACTCAAAGCCGCCTGGGCGATGCTGGAAGCGGCCAATAAAGGCTTATTCTGTCAAATGATCACTATTCCCTTATTTAAAGAACACCACATATTAACGCAGGTTGCAGGGCACGGCATGAACGTGGTCAAATTATTGCCCCCCTTAAATTTAACGCAAAAAGACCGCGACAATATAGTCAATTCATTCGATAAAGCCATAGCCGATACCCATCAAATTCCCGGTTCCATCTGGGATTTAGGCAAAAATCTGGCCGGTCATGCCCTGAAAGGCAAAAAATAATTAAGCAAGGGGACGCAATGAAGAAAAACATTTTAATGTGTTTATTATTTTTAACTTTGTGCCAGTCACATTGGGTCGCCGCTCATGCGGTAATAACCGATTATTCGCTAAAAATAACGCCCATTCATGTCAACGACCCGGCCAAAGTCGAACTAAGGTTTAATTCCCAGATTGAACTTGGCCTGTCGCAAATTTTCCTGGTCAGTAAAGGCGATAAACATCAGTTATTACAAGCCGTCAATGGCGACAAACAAGGCCAGATTATTGTCCATATTCCGCCATTGGAAGCCGGTGATTATGCCCTCAGATTTAAAGTCTTCGCTGCTGACGGTCATTTAACAGAAGATGTTATTCACTTTTCCGTTTCCAAATAGGGGTTAGCAATGGCCGGTATAGCTGATTTTCTCGATTCCCTTATTGGCGGGTTTGACCTGATTTGTTATTCATTAGCAATCGGTAGCCTGTTCTGGGGACTTTTTGTCTTACGTCCGTGGCATTACCAGGACGGGTACTCGGCGGCATTAGTACAAAAAACCATTACCCTCCTTTATAAAGGCGGTTTTTGGCTGGCCGCCGCTCAACTTTTCAAAATCATTCTCAAAGTATGGTTAATGACCGCCGTACTTGAGCGATGGCCGTTTCCCGAATTTGCAGCAACCACGCAATTCATAGGCGGCATAGTACGCACCATACTGACTATGGTTTTGGCCGGTTACTGTTATCACTATCTCAGCAAAAACCCTTTTTCAAAACAGCACTGGATAACCGCCGGCATTGTAGCCTTGCCGATGATTATTTCAGGCGCCTGGCTGGTACATGGCGCAGGGCGTTTTGAAAATCAGTTTGTATTAATGTCGCTGACGGTCATCCATCAGCTCGCCGCAGCGGCCTGGATCGGCGGTGTTTTTCAGCTGGTCAATATTTGGCTGTTACGCAGCAACAACGAGATTAGTGCCGGATTATGGCCTTTATTGCTTAAGCGCTTCTCTACCTTCGGCATAGCCTCGGTTGCGATGATCCTGATCTCGGGCCTGCCTATTGCACTGCAATATATTGATACCTGGAACGGCCTGATCGGTACCGGCTACGGCAATTTATTGATGGTAAAAGTCACCTTAATGAGCATCGCCCTGAGCTTTGCCTGGTTAAATAAATCCGCAGTAGTGGCATTCGGGTTTTCCGGCAATAACCACGCATTAACTAACCGCGTTCCTTATTACATCGAAGCGGAAACCTTCGTTTTGATCACCTTGTTGTTTACCGCCGCCAGCTTGGCTTCCCAGCCTCCGGCTATTGATATTTCAACCCTGACGGCAAGCTGGCAGGAAGTCCTGAACACCTTTAACCCGCAAATCCCCCAAACAAGCTCCCCAACCCATACGGATTTGATTGCGGGCGAGCCGGGACGTGTTGCCATTGTCGGCCAAGTGCCCTCCCTGGCGGCAACCGAATGGTCGAACTACAACCACAATATTGCCGGTATTTTCCTGACGCTGATGAGCTTCTTTGCGATGCTGTCTTATGTAAAAAAGCCCGGCTTTGAATACTGCAAATACTGGCCGTTGGGTTTCGTCGGACTGGGCATCTTCCTGTTTTTCCGTAGCGATGCAGAAACCTGGCCCTTGGGGCCGATAGGCTTCTGGGAAAGTACTTTTAATAACGGCGAGGTGTTACAGCACCGGATTGCAACCTTACTGGTATTCGTACTCGGCATTATGGAACTCAGCGCCCGGATAACCAAAAATCCGCACAGCAAACTCCCTTTTGTTTTTCCGTTGCTGGCCGCTTTTGGCGGTTTAATGCTGCTCACCCACTCACATGTCGGCTTTCAAGCCAAAAGTGCTTTCCTTATCCAGGTCGGCCACACCACAATGGGGATTTTCTCTCTCATTCTGGCATGCGGTCGCTGGCTGGAATTGAAATTAGACAGACCGGGCAAGGATATTGCCGGTTTTATTTCTGTTGCCGCCCTGTTTCAGATTGGCATCATCCTGATGTTCTATCGAGAACCCCTTTACTAATATGAATACAATACATAACTACCCCCTGCTCAAAGATATCAACACACCGGCCGATGTACGCAAACTGTCCAAAAGCCAGCTTAAACCTTTGGCAAAAGAACTACGCGATTTCTTAACCCATACCGTGAGTATTTCCGGCGGTCACTTTTCCGCAGGTTTAGGTACGGTTGAGTTAACGATAGCCTTGCATTACGTGTTCGACACGCCCTCCGACCAGCTGGTTTGGGATGTCGGCCATCAAGCTTACCCGCACAAGATTCTGACCGGACGCAAAGACCGGATGACCACCATTCGTACCAAGGACGGCGTATCGGCGTTTCCCAGTCGGGCGGAGAGCGAATACGATGCGTTCGGCGTCGGCCATTCCAGCACCTCGATCAGCGCGGCCTTAGGCATGGCGATTGCCTCGGAGCTAAAAGGCGAAGACAAGAAAATGGTCGCGATTATCGGCGACGGCAGCATCACCGGCGGCATGGCGTTTGAAGCAATGAATCATGCGGGCGCTCTGGATGCCAACCTGCTGGTAATTCTGAATGATAATGATATGTCGATCTCGCCGCCGGTCGGCGCGATGAACAATTACCTGACCAAGATTTTGTCCAGCAAATTTTATTCGTCGATGCGCGAAGGCAGTAAAAAGGCCTTGAGCAGCATGCCCAGCGTCTGGGAACTGGCACGCCGCACCGAAGAGCACATGAAGGGCATGGTCGTGCCGGGCACCTTGTTTGAGGAGCTGGGCTTTAATTATATCGGCCCGATTGACGGGCATGACATAGACATGCTGGTTTCGACGCTGGAAAATCTGAAGCATATTACCGGACCGCGCTTTTTGCATATCGTCACCCAAAAAGGCAAAGGTTACCCGCCTGCCGAAAAAGATCCGTTGGCCTATCACGGCGTACCGGCTTTCGACCCCAGCAAAGATTGCCTGCCCAAATCCGCACCCTCCCCGCACCCGACTTACACCGAAGTGTTCGGCGAGTGGCTCTGCGATATGGCGGCAAAAGACGAACGCTTATTGGGCATTACTCCCGCTATGCGCGAAGGTTCGGGACTGGTCAAATTTTCGCAGTGTTACCCAAGACGTTATTTCGATGTTGCCATTGCCGAACAACACGCAGTGACGCTGGCCGCAGGACAGGCTTGCCAAGGCGCAAAACCGGTAGTGGCGATTTATTCGACGTTCTTGCAACGTGCTTACGACCAGATGATTCACGATGTCGCGATCCAAAACCTGGATGTATTGTTTGCGCTGGATCGCGCAGGATTAGTTGGCCCCGACGGCCCGACCCATGCCGGCAGTTTCGATTACAGCTACATGCGTTGCATTCCCAACATGCTGGTAATGGCGCCTGCCGATGAAAACGAATGCAGACAAATGCTCTACACCGGCTTTATGCATGAAGGTCCGGCGTCCGTGCGTTATCCGCGCGGCAAAGGCCCCGGCGTTGCGGTCAATAAAACCATGGCCTTATTGCCGCTAGGCAAGGCCGAAGTTCGTCATCAAGGCAGCCGCATTGCCATTCTGGCCTGGGGCAGCATGGTAACTCCAGCTATGGAAGCCGGCAAACAGCTGGGCGCAACCGTAGTCAACATGCGTTTCGTCAAACCTATCGATGCCGAGCTGGTGCTTGAGTTAGCCAAGAGCCATGAAGTGCTGATCACCGTCGAAGAAAACGTACTCGCCGGCGGTGCAGGCAGCGCCGTCAACGACTTCCTGCAAGCGCAACAAATCCTGATGCCGGTGCTGAATATCGGCCTGCCGGACAGTTTTGTCGAGCAAGGTACGAGAGAAGAATTGCTGGCGTTGTGCGGCCTGGATATACAGGGGATTCTTGCTAAGGTTGAAAAGTTTTGCGCGTAACAATACCGAGGTAGCAGCCAAATAAAAAGGGCGACCAATGGTCGCCCTTTTTTTATACCTACCGTAAGGTATGCGATACCTATCTTACTTAACTTTAGACCTTTGAAACCTAAAAGACTGTTTCAGTAGGATGTACTAAACGCAGTGATGCGCATCGTTCGCGATTGATACACTTCGTACCTTAACGTATCCTACGGACTGATTCTTCTTTAAATTTAACGTTATATACTTGAGATCATATACCTAATAATCTGTTTCAGATGCTGTACAATTGCGGTTAAAATTAAATAACCCATTGTTTTATTTAACTTAATTTCAAGCAAAAAAGACATTCCACACAAACGAGCAAGATACTTTACCTTAAATTATTCATTTGCTGGGCGAGGTTTAGAACTCCATCCGACAGGCGATTTTGTGTTAGGGTGTCTCATCTTCATACCTGAAAATGAACCCTTTAATTTAGACGCTTATGAGGACTTAAAAGTATGTTAACCATCCTGACACTCCCCGTCTTAAACGATAACTACATTTATCTGGTTCACGACCCGGTATCGGGTGAAACCGCTGTTGTAGATCCGGCTGTTGCCCAGCCGGTTCTGGATGTTCTGGACCAAAAAGGCTGGCAACTAACTACCATTTTGAATACCCATCACCATTCGGATCATGTGGGCGGCAATCTGGAGCTGAAGCAAAAAACCGGCTGCACGGTTATTGCCCCCCTTTCTGACCAGCATAGAATCCCCGGCATGGATCGCGGCGTTGTTGACGGCGATGAGATAATGCTCGGCAAACATTCTGCCAGCGTTATCTCGACTCCCGGACACACCAGCGGCCATGTTGTTTACCATTTTGCCGACGACAACACGCTGTTTTGCGGGGACACGTTGTTTGTAATGGGCTGCGGCCGGCTGTTTGAAGGCACTGCAGAACAGATGTGGCATTCGTTACAGAAATTGAAGGCATTGCCCACATCAACCCGAATCTATTGCGCCCATGAATACACACAAGCCAATGGCCGGTTTGCTTTAACGGTAGAACCCGGTAACCGGCAGCTACAGCAAAGAATGGATGTCATCAATCAGCTGAGGGCAAACCGCTTGCCGACTGTGCCGTCGACGATAGAACAAGAACTGGCGACCAATCCGTTTTTCAGGGAAGACAGTTTGGCGTTGCAGGAAACTATTAAGATGGTGAACAAAAAACCGGTGGAAATTTTTGCGGAAGTCAGGCGGTTGAAGGACAATTTTTAATTGTCTTATTTTTCAATCACGGCTGGATTGTGAAGACGTGAGAACCTACCCCAACACGTTGGCATCCAAACAACTCGTCATCCCGGCGGGGATTGCCGGAATGACGATAATACGATTCGTGCGCAATCTATAGCCCCGAAAGGGAATACAGCTTAACCCTTAGGCCTCATATGCGGAAACAACAGCACATCGCGTATTGAAGGCGCGTCGGCAAACAGCATGACCAGGCGATCGATACCTATGCCCTCACCTGCCGTTGGCGGCATGCCGTGTTCCAGTGCGACGATATAATCGGCATCAAAGTGCATCGCTTCATCATCACCGGCTTCTTTTTCTTCGACCTGTTTTTGGAAACGCGCCGCCTGATCTTCGGCATCGTTCAATTCGGTAAAGCCGTTGGCAATTTCCCGACCGCCGACAAAAAATTCGAAGCGATCGGTGACATGCGGGTTATCGTCATTGCGCCTTGCCAATGGCGACACTTCAACCGGATAAGCGGTAATAAACGTCGGGTTCATCAACCGGCTTTCCACGGTTTTTTCAAATATCTCGATCTGGATTTTGCCCAAACCGTAACCGTCCTTGACCGGAATATGCAGGTTTTTAGCCACTTCAACGGCGGCTTCACGGGTGGCGATATTTTCCGCCGTTAACTCCGGATTAAAGTGCAGAATCGAATCGAACACGGTCATGCGGTCAAACGGCTTGCCGAAATCGTATTGCTCGCCTTGATAAGTAATCTCCGTTTGCCCTAACACTTCAACCGCGACACCGCGCAACATGGCTTCGGTTAAATCCATTAAATCATGATATTCCGCGTAAGCCTGATAAAACTCCAGCATGGTGAACTCAGGATTATGACGCGTCGATAATCCTTCATTGCGGAAGTTGCGGTTAATTTCAAACACCCGTTCAAAACCGCCGACCACCAGACGCTTTAAATACAATTCCGGTGCGATACGCAGATACAGTTCCATGTCCAACGCATTATGAAAGGTGGTAAAAGGACGCGCCGTTGCCCCGCCGGGGATCATCTGCATCATCGGCGTTTCAACTTCCAGGAAATCGCGCTCGATCAGGAATTGACGAATATAAGCAACCACCTTGGAACGGATCAAAAAGGTATTACGCGATTGCTCGCTCATAATCAAATCGAGATAACGCTGGCGATATTTGATTTCCTGATCGGCAATGCCGTGGAATTTTTCAGGCAACGGGCGCAAGGCTTTGGTCAGCAGGCGTATATCGTCGATCTTGACACTGAGTTCGCCGGTCTGGGTTTTAAACAATACGCCTTCCGCTCCGACAATATCGCCAATATCCCACTTTTTGAACTGCTCATTGTAAAAGCTTTCGGGCAGCGCATCGCGAGTCACGTAAAGCTGTATTTGGCCGGACATATCCTGGATATGGCAGAAACTGGCTTTACCCATCACCCGACGGGTCATCATCCTTCCCGCTAATTTCACTCGCAATGGCTCTGCCTCGAGTTCTTCCTTGGATTTTTCGCCGTATTCGGCCAACAGTTCACCCGCAACCACATTACGGCGAAAATCGGTAGGGAAAGCAATACCGCCGTTTTCGCGCAACTCATTCAATTTGCTGCGGCGTTGCCTGATTTGTTCTTGTTCGTCGTGCTCGATTTCTGACATGATTTGATAAGTTATAAAGTTAAAATAATCTTTTTATTTCATCCATAAAATTTAAGTGGCTGACTGCATCACATCAGTTTTCCCTAAGGACTTAGAGGCGGAACAGTATTCTCCGTTGTTGTGCTAGGAACATTATTTCCAAGTAAAGCCCAGTCCATTCGATAAAGGTACATATCTTCAATATAAACCCCTCCTAAAGTATTCCGGCCAAATCTATTATTTCCAAGTATGGAGTTTCCCAACATACTGCGTTTCATCGCTTTAACAATGCGATTATCGGTATCGCTTACATTAATATCGTGTAACGCAATCACGTATTCATCAGCCTTTGCAGACTCATTAATGTTGTCAATACGTCTGTAATAGCTTTTAGGCCCTTCACTTTCAACAAGGGGTGAAACTATCGTAAGTTTCCAAGTCTTATCTTCGGCATCCAATATCCAAAAAGCGGCCTGAACTTGTGAATCAGTTTCATCTAATCGCTTTATTAAAGATTCACCCGCTAAAAGCATCTCCTGGGAAAACCATTGCGTCATAAATATTTCTTTAGCCATGGCAGTATTCCTGATTCGTTGTCGGTAATTGCAGCAAAAAGATCATGCGCCTCTTGTTTTTTAATGGCACATTCATAACGAGACTCCTCTGACCATTCAACAACAACTGCCCAGTTTAATTTAAACTCTTTATTTCGTTTTTCTTGTTCAGTTAGTTTTTGTTTCAACCCTGCGGTAATGACAAGATCAGCAAGCTTGTGGGTGTAACAGTCATTGGCGAGTTTTTTATCCGGAAAATCAAACTCTTTAACTTGCTTGGCAATACAAGCTTTCAATGCGCATTCCAGCGCGTAGCCTGCTAAATAGTAAGCCCCCTGATAACAATCAGCAGCTAAAAGAATATCCGCCTCTTTAATTCTGATAGCGACTAAGTTTTCAAGTTCAGTTTTATTCATAATGGCTTTATAAGCCGCTCTTCAAACTGGCTTCGATAAACTGATCCAGATCGCCATCCAGAACCGCTTGGGTGTTGCCTGTTTCTACATTGGTGCGCAAATCCTTGATCCGTGATTGATCCAGAACATAGGATCGAATCTGGCTGCCCCAGCCTATATCCGATTTGGTATCTTCCAGTGCCTGAGCCGTTTCGCTGCGTTTGCGCATTTCCAGCTCGTACAATTTGGCTTTCAATTGCTTCATCGCGGTATCGCGGTTCTTATGCTGCGAACGGTCGCTCTGGCATTGCACGACGATGCCGGTCGGGTTGTGGGTCATACGCACAGCCGATTCGGTTTTGTTAATATGCTGCCCGCCCGCGCCGCTGGCTCGGTAGACATCGACACGGATATCGGCGGGATTGATGTCGATGTCTATATCGTCATCGATTTCCGGCGATACGAACACCGACGCAAACGAGGTGTGGCGACGGTTTCCCGAGTCGAACGGCGATTTTCTGACCAAGCGATGCACGCCGGTTTCGGTACGCAGCCAGCCGAACGCATATTCGCCTTCAAACTTGATGGTGGCGCTTTTGATCCCGGCCACATCGCCTTGCGATTCTTCAATCAATTCGGTTTTAAAGCCTTTCTGTTCGCCCCAGCGCAAGTACATGCGCTCGATGATTGACGCCCAATCCTGGGCCTCGGTACCGCCGGAGCCGGACTGTATGTCCAAAAAAGCATTATTGGCGTCCATTTGCCCGGAGAACATGCGGCGGAACTCCAAGTCCGCGACTCTTTTTTCAAAATGCTCCAGATCATCGACGACGGTTTCAACCGTTTCTTCATCATCTTCTTCAACCGCCATCAGCAGCAGTTCTTCAGCGTCGCTAAGGCCGCGTTCCAGGTCATTAATGGTGTTAACGATGACTTCCAACTGGCCGCGCTCTTTGCCCAAAGCCTGCGCTTCTTCCGGCTTATCCCAGATTTTCGGGTTTTCCAGCTCTCTTAAAACTTCGACTAAACGCTCGCTCTTGACGTCAAAGTCAAAGATACCTCCTAAGGGCATCGCCACGGCTTTTTAAGTCGGCTATTTTGTTTTTGATCGGATTTATTTCTTGCATGGGGTGTATTTAACCAATGACAGTCAAGACCAAACGTACGTATGAACGCCGGTCGATAAAAACTTTAAACAGAGGGTGATTATAAACTATAAGCGAGGGCTGTTCATCCCAAGTTGCCGGCTTAAGGCCATTGGGACAACGACTTTAGCTATCAATCGACTAAAAACCGATTTCCATTCCCAATTTCAGGCCCAGTTGCTGTTCTGCACGGCCTTTATTGACCGCAATTTCGACCAGACCGCTGGAGTTTTTATACCAGAAAGCCTGTTGTTCTTCGACAGCGCCGAAAGTATCGGCCTGTTTAATCGCAATATCGTGAATATTTAAAATCTTGCCTGCTAATCCTTCGTGATACCGCAAGCCGGTCATCGCATTGCCGTAATAATCGAAATAAACCACTTCCGCCAAATCTTGAGGCCAATCGCTTAAATCATTTCGGTCAAATGGCTGTAATAAATCATCTGCCGCATTGACGGCCAGCTTTGCAACAATAGGGGCGAACAGATCCCGGCCGTGAAAGCTCATCGAGCACTGTTCCGGTCTCCAGGTAATTTCCGACCATTGCGCATTTTGAGCTTGAACGGCGACGGTATTCAGCAAACCGTTATCCGGCCCGACAAACGTTTGTCCATCAGCCTGTAAAACAACAGCCCGGCGTTCACCGCCGACACCTGGATCAACCACGGCCAGAAAAATACTGTTTACAGGAAAACCGTGCCGCAATGCGGCCAATAAATAGGAACTTAATCGAGGATCAGATGTCGGTGCATTGCTCAGCAAATTGATAACAGGCACATTCGGCGCGGCCTGCAATAACACCGATTCCATTTGCCCGATATAAGGACCTGACGGCCCAAAATCGGTAAAAAGGACGATGCTGTTATTGCGCCAACACATCCAAACCGGCATTAAATATCATAACCTGCTCTTCAGCTTGCTGGCTCCGCGTTAACCCGGCAAAATCGAATAACTGCGTATCGGCCAACTGCGAAGGCGCGACATTTTTCAGACTGGTAAAAATGGTTTCCAAGCGTCCCGGAAACTGTTTATCCCAAGTTTTTAACATGACTTTCATGGCCTGACGTTGCAGGTTTTCTTGGGAACCACACAAGTTGCAGGGAATAATCGGGTAGTTTTTAAATGCAGCCAGACGTTCAATGTCTTTTTCACGGGTGTACGCCAAGGGCCGGATGATAATATTTTTCTTATCGTCGCTTAACAACTTGGGCGGCATCGCTTTTAATTTACCGCCGTAAAAAATATTCAGGAAAAAAGTTTCAAGAATGTCGTCGCGATGATGGCCCAAGGCTATTTTGGTGACATTATTGGCTTCGGCATAGCCGTATAAGGTGCCGCGCCGCAGGCGCGAACACAGTCCGCAGGTGGTGTTGCCCTCGGGAATAACCCGCTTGACCACGCTGTAGGTATCTTTTTCGATAATATGATACGGCACATCCAGCGATGCCAGATATTCCGGCAGGACGTGTTCGGGAAAACCGGGCTGCTTCTGGTCCAGATTGACCGCGATCAATTCAAACTCAACCGGTGCGGTTTTTTGCAAGTGCATCAGGATGTCCAGCAGGGTGAATGAATCCTTGCCGCCGGATAAGCACACCATGACCTTGTCGCCATTTTCGATCATGTTGTAGTCGGCAATCGCATCGCCAACCGTGTGTCGCAAATGTTTTTGTAGTTTATTAAACTGGATTCTGGATTTTTGGTTTGGATCTGACATGGTCAGAGATATGAAGTATTTGAGAGAAAAGAAATGCGGGGCTCGAATATTCGAACCCCGATAAACAACGCGTTAGCCGTTGTAACGCTGAAAGATCAGTGTAGCGTTGGTGCCGCCGAATCCAAAGCTGTTCGACATAATGGTATTCAACGTAATGTTGTCTTTACGTTCACGCACGATCGGAATGCCTGCTGCGCCTGGATCAAGCTGGGTGATATTGGCCGATGCGCTGAGGAAGTTTTCTTCCATCATTAACAACGAATAAATCGCCTCATTAACACCCGCCGCACCCAATGCGTGACCTGTCAGCGATTTTGTGGAACTGACTAATGGCACGTCATCCTGACCGAATACGTTGCGCAAGGCTTCAAGTTCTTTGGTATCGCCAACCGGCGTACTGGTGCCGTGGGCATTGATATAATCGATCTTGCAGTCCTTGATCGTCGCCATCGCCTGCTGCATACAACGTACAGCGCCCTCACCTGAAGGTTGAACCATGTCGTAACCGTCGGATGTTGCGCCATAACCGGTCAGTTCCGCATAAATCTTCGCGCCGCGCGCTTTGGCATGTTCCAATTCTTCGATCACCAAAACACCGCCGCCGCCGGAGATAACAAAACCGTCACGGGTTTCATCATAAGGCCTTGAAGCTGTTGTCGGCGTGTCATTATATTTGGAAGACAAAGCGCCCATCGCGTCAAATAACATCGACATGGTCCAATGCACTTCTTCACCGCCACCGGCGAACACCACATCCTGCTTGCCCATCTGGATTAATTCCATCGCATGACCGATACAGTGAGCGCTGGTCGCACATGCCGAACTGATTGTGTAATTGACGCCTTTAATTTTATAAGGTGTCGCAAGACATGCAGTATTGGTGCTGGACATGCTTCTGGGCACCATATACGGCCCCACTTTTTTGATGCCTTTTTCGCGCAGAATATCAGCCGCTTCAACAATGTTTGAGGTTGAAGGACCGCCGGAACCCATCACTAGGCCGGTTCTGAAATTTGATACATCAGATTCGTCCAAGCCTGAATCATCAATCGCCTGCTGCATGGCAATATAGTTGAACGCAGCGCCATCGCCCATAAAACGTTTTATTTTACGGTCGATAAATGCGTCTAAATCTATATTGATAGGCCCGTGTACATGACTACGGAAACCCATTTCCTGATAAACGTCTGCAAAAGCGATTCCTGAACGGCCTTCCTTTAGGGAATCGACAACCTCTGTTCGATTATTCCCTATGCTGGAAACAATGCCTAAACCGGTTACTACGACTCTTTTCATTATTAACGCCTCTAAAAATCTTCGGTGGAAGTAAATAAACCAACCCGTAAATCGGTAGCCTCGTAAATCACTTTGCCATCAACTTCCATGGTGGCGTCAGCGATACCCATAACCAACTTCCGCATAATTACTCTTTTCAAATTGACCCGATAAGTCACTTTCTTGGCCGTAGGCAACACTTGTCCGGTAAATTTAACTTCACCCACACCTAAAGCGCGACCTTTACCGGGACCGCCCATCCAGCACAAAAAGAAGCCGACCAACTGCCACATCGCATCCAGCCCCAAACAACCGGGCATCACAGGATCGCCTTGAAAATGACAGTCAAAAAACCATAAATCAGGCGTTATATCCAGCTCAGCAATGATTTCGCCCTTTCCGTATGCACCACCTTCATCGGTAATAAGGGTAATACGATCCATCATTAACATATTCGGTAGAGGCAATTGCGCATTTTTCGGCCCGTACAGTTCTCCCCTGCCGGACTTCAACAATTCTTCGCGCGTAAAACTGTGCTGTTTCCCCATACTCTTTATATACCTTAACGTAATTATTATTATTCTAAACTGTGCATTATCTAACAGCCATCAAAAAAAATCAGCTCAAATTTTAGCCGGGCAATACATCAAGCATCAATTCCTTCATCTTCAAGCCCTTTTTTTCGACTGCAGGGATGCAAGAGGTAGAGTCATGCATGGAGCAATTACCGAGTATGAGTTGCTGATAAATAATGGCATAAGAAAGCACAGAAGTGACATATTTCCTGGTTTCTTTAAACGGGATAGTTTCTATCCAAATATCTGCCGGCATGGACGCAACACTCGGCAACCATTTTGACACCCGCCCGGAACCCGCATTATAAGCGGCAATTGCCAAGGCAAAGTGCCCATGAAATTGTTTTAGCAGCTGCTTATAATAAAAAGCGCCGTACCTGACATTAACGTCAGGATTAAACAGACTGTTGTCCGACTGCCATTTTTCCTTCAAGTCTCGCGCTATCTGCATCCCCGTCCTGGGCATAACTTGCATTAAGCCGCGCGCGCCAACGGCTGACTCGGCATCCTTATTGAAGATGCTTTCCTGCCGAATCAGGCCGAAAACAATGGCCGGATCGAGATTATGCAAGTAGGCGTTATTATGAACCTGACTCGAATAATAAACGGGAAATCGCAACGCCAGATCGTCCCAATAATCGGCTTTAACCAACGTAGCAATCGCGATTTGATCCTTGTGCCATTGCTGAGCCAATTTGGCGGCGATCATGCGCCGCTCCTTGCTCAGTTTTTTTACCGCATACCACCATTGCCGTTCGGCCTCCGCGTCCCTGTTCAGTAAATTAAGCTCCCGAACCACTTTAAAATCAGTTTCATTGGCCAGCTTTTCGAGTTCATTTTCCGCCAGAAAAACCGGTTTGTTGGAAAACTGATAAGGCTTATGAACATTATCGGCGGCCAGGAACCCGTAAAAACTCCGGTCTTCAGCGAGTTTAGTGTAGACATCCTGCGCTTGCAGAGGGTTCCCGGTTTGATCCAGCGACCTGGCCAGCCAGTATTGCCATTTAGGATCCTGCCGTTCCTGAGCCGTCAAACCCGCCAGCGCCTCGGCGACATGCTGCCAGTTTTGTTCCAGCAAAGCCGCCCTGACTTTCCATTCATTGATTTCCGCATCGACAACAGGCAATTGACTAAGGCGATAATAAGCGTCCGGTTTTCGGCTGCGTGCCAAGCCGATCGCGAGACTGCGGTCCAGCTGCCGGACGGTTTGGTCATCTATCTGGAAAGCGTGTTTTCTGTCATCCCAAAGCTTAACAGCCAGATTCAAGTCGGACTTTGCCAACCGATCAACGCCATGGGCGAAAAGCCGCCCCATTTGCGGACTCAAAAAGCCGCTATTTTCGATTAACGCAGGGCTTTGGTGAATTCGTAACCATATATCGGCAACATTCTGATCTGCACTACTCAGCGAACGACGCACGTATTCGGCCACCGAAACATTATCTTTATTCAAGGCCAACTCAAATCGCTGCCAAATCAGTTCCGGCGTAAAGCCGGGCGACATCATCAATACCGACAACAGCGGATCGCATTCTTCCGGCAGCGAATCCCCGGTAACCCACAAGCGTTTGGCTGCATTTAATGCCTGCTGTTGATTGCCCGTGTTATAGATTGCCAGATTGTACTGGCATTCAAGCGCAGTATTGTCTGTCACCTCATAATCCCGGATAAAATCGTTCCAACGCTCGTTTTTAGCTAGATAATCCAGCCACTTAGACCTCAATAATCCGGCATAACGGGTCTCTTTATAGGCTGCTAGAAAAGCCAGAATCCGGTCGGCTTGCTGTAAATTATCTTTCAGCCACTGATATTGCAGATAGGGATATAGGGGGTAATCGATCAAGGCGACGGCGCTGATGTCCAAGATCGCGGCGTTATTGCCCTGCGCAAGCAGTTTTTCCGCCTGCAAAAAGTCATTTCTTTGCTGGCTCAGAGTATTGCCAAGTACTGCACCGGAAAAAAGCACCAGACACAACAACAGTTTTCCACGCAGGCGTTTCATATTTCACTCACAGTAAATAAATTCCTAAAGATGTTTCAGACAGATATAATCAAGCGCTCGTACAAACATCCCTATCTAATCCCGTGCAATCAAAACAGGCTACCCAACCTTACAGTTGGAACACTATCTACCAAATTGCTTTAGAACACAAAAAAGAACTGATTGCCTCTCATTTTATCGCCATTCTGGCAACCATTGCCAGCGTTCCGGTGCCGTTGCTGATGCCGTTGCTGGTCGATGAAGTGCTATTGCATAAACCCGGCATTATCATTAAAACCGTCAACCTGCTGTTCCCTGTAAGCTGGCAAATTCCCATTCTTTACATCAGCGTTATTTTGCTGATCAGCGTCGTCCTGCGCATTATTGCGATCATTTTCAACATCATTCAGTCCCGGCAATTTTCCTGCATTGCCAAGGATATTGTGTTCCGCATCCGCACTAACCTGATCGGGCATTTGCAAAACATTTCGATGTCCGAATATGAAAGCCTGGGCACCGGCACGGTGGTAACCCATCTGGTCAAAGACCTTGATACGATTGACACCTTTATCGGCACGACCGTCAGCAAGCTGCTGGTATCCGGCCTGACCATTATCGGCACAGCGGTTGTTTTATTATGGATGCACTGGCAGCTGGGTTTATTTATCCTGCTGCTAAATCCCGTGGTTATTTATTTCACCCGAGTGATCGGCTCTCGCGTCAAAGACTTAAAATCCAGGGAAAACTCCGCTTACGAAGTTTTCCAGCAATCCTTGACTGAAACGCTGGAAGCCATCCATCAAATACGCGCCAGCAATCGCGAGAAACATTATTGCCAGCAGCTGATCGAATCGGCCCGGTCGGTTAAGGATTTTTCGACCGCTTTCGCCTGGAAAAGCGATGCGGCAACGCGTTTGAGTTTTCTGGTATTCCTGTTCGGCTTTGACGTATTTCGCGCCTGCGCGATGCTGATGGTATTTTATTCCGATCTCAGCATCGGGCAAATGCTGGCGGTATTCGGTTATCTGTGGTTCATGATGGCGCCGGTGCAGGAAATCCTGAGCATCCAATACGCCTTCTATGCGGCCAAAGCCGCGTTGACCCGCATCAACCGTCTTAATGCGCTGAAACAGGAACCGCATTACCCTCACCTTGAAAACCCGTTTTTAAATAAGAAAACCGTCTCTTTACGCGTAGAAAATCTGCATTTTAGCTACAGCGATGACCAATTCGCCGGGAGCGAATTGGCATTTACCCGCAGGGTGCCGGGCAGGACAGACCGGCATGAAAAAATACTCGACGGCATCCAGTTAAAAATCAAGGCTGGCGAAAAGGTTGCCCTGGTTGGCGCCAGCGGCGGCGGCAAATCGACCTTGATCCAAACCCTGATCGGCCTGTATCCACCCGACAGCGGCCAGATTTATTTCGACGAGGTCCCCATCGACCGCATCGGCCTGGAAGTGGTCAGGGAAAACGTCGTCACCGTGCTGCAACATCCCGTCCTGTTTAACGACACCATCCGCGCCAATCTGACTCTGGGTAAACCGGCTACCGATGCCGTATTATGGAATGCACTGGCTATCGCGCAATTAAACGATGTCGTGCAGGATCTGGACAAAGGCTTGGACACCATCATCGGTCGGCTGGGCATGAGACTTTCAGGCGGTCAGCGGCAACGCATGGCCATTGCCAGAATGATCGTCGCCGATCCCAAAGTGGTCATACTGGATGAGGCCACCTCGGCGCTGGACAGCGAAACAGAGCACAAACTGCATCAAGCGATGGCCGAATTTTTAAAAGGCCGCACCACCATCATTATCGCCCATCGCCTGAGCGCCGTTAAACAAGCCGATCATGTTTATGTTTTTGAACAAGGCCAAATCTGCGAACACGGACAACATGAAACCCTACTCAGCCAAAACGGCCTTTATGCAAAACTTTATGGCGAGTATCAGTGAGACAGGTGAAAGGTGTAAGGACAAATCAATGCCCTTAAGCCGCCTTTAACCTTGCCCCTTTAACCTAGAAAACCTATGACTGAAAACTACGACCTACACTGCCATTCTACCGCTTCCGACGGCGCATTATCGCCCACGGCAGTCGTGCAGCGCGCCCATGAATGCGGCGTCACCTCGCTGGCTTTAACCGATCACGATACCGTCTCGGGACTCAACGAAGCCCAAGCTGCGGCAGATACCGCAGGCATCAACTTAATTCCCGGCATAGAGCTGTCAACCAGCTGGCAGAATAAATGTTTTCACATTGTCGGGCTGGGTATTGATCCTGCCTATCCGCCGCTTGCCGAGGCCACCCGTAACCTGCAAATCATGCGTACCGAACGCGCCGAAAAAATCGCCTCTAAGCTGGAGAAAAAACGCATTCCCGGAGCGCTGGAAGCCGTCAAAAAAGCCGCCGGTGCAGGTATGATAACCCGCACCCATTTCGCCGACTTCCTGCTTTCGCAATTCCATGTATCCACCCAGCAGGAAGCTTTCGACCGCTATCTTGGTGCCGGAAAAGCCGCTTTTGTCCCTACAACCTGGTCTGACATGGAACTGGCGGTAAGCTGGATTACGGGGTCCGGCGGCGTTGCGGTATTGGCACATCCTTTACGCTACAAACTGACCGCCAGCTGGATGAAACGCCTGTTAGCCGCATTCAAGGAAGCCGGAGGCCAAGGCATCGAAGTCGTAACGGGTCGGTATAACAGCGACGAAATAAAACTGGTTGCCGGTTATGCAACGCGCTTTGAGCTGGCCGGCTCAGTCGGTTCCGACTTTCACAATCCGGCCAACCAATGGGTGGAATTAGGCAGACTTGCGCCTTTACCCGAGAACATCAAGCCGGTATGGGAGCTGCTTGACAACTGATGTGAGTAGTAATCTAAGAATTCACCACGAAGGCACGAAGAGCACGAAGTTTTGCCGGATTTTCTTCGTGAACTTCGTGCCTTCGTGGTGAATTAATCAATCTTTTAACGAGCAATACCCTATGAACTTTTGGGAAACTAAAAAACTATCTGAAATGACCACCGAAGAATGGGAGTCGTTATGCGATAACTGCGGCAAATGCTGCCTGCATAAACTGGAAGACGAAGACACCGGCGACATCTACTTTACCAGCGTCGTCTGCAACCTGATCGATCTGGATACCTGCCGCTGCACCCGTTACACCGAACGCACCCGATTAGTTCCTGAATGTCTGGACTTAAAACAACACGACTTTGCCGAATACAACTGGCTACCGGCAACTTGCGCTTACCGGCTATTGAGCGATGGCGAAGAACTGCCATCCTGGCATCCGCTGCTATCAAAAAGCGCCGAAACTGTTCAGGATGCAGGTGTTTCAATCAGCAGTTATGCGATGAAAGAATCTGAAATCGATGACCTGGAAGACCACATTATCGAATGGCTGGAGTAATGTTTCATAAATCGCCGTCATTCCGGCAGGGATTGCCGGACCCGTTAGAGCGCGAAGCGAATCCAGAACACAGGGATGAGAAGAACAGTTATGTAGATACGGATCGTGCAATTAAAAGAAGTTATTTCATTTTGGAAGGCAGATGGATCGTCTCACCGGCGACCATGAATGCGCCTTCCCCTCGATGATGAATCGTCTGCGGATTTTTCTTCCGTGGGTCAATCCAGGCTACAACAACCTCAAGGATAAAGAGATTGTATTTGGCGACCATCGTCTCATCGACGACCCTGCATTCAAGATTGGCATAGCATTCGTCGATCAGCGGCGCATTAACGCACGAGGCAGCCACTGGCGTGAGACCAAACGCCTTAAACTTGTCGACCGTTCGTCCTGAGCAGTTCCCGCAGTCTACGACCTGTTTTGACAGTTCCACCGTTGGAATGTTGATCACGCATTCCTTGCTTGCTGCCAAACTATCGAAGGTGAAGTCCCCATTGCTGATTACGCAACCTACCAGCGGCGGTTCAAACTCCATCATGGTGTGCCATGACATAGTCATGATGTTCGCCCGGCCCTCCCTGGCGGTTGAGACCAGTACAACCGGCCCCGGCTCAAGCAGACCGTAGACCTTGGACAAAGGAAAGGATTCTTTCGACATATCGACACCTCTTGTTTCCTGGTAAACGCGTTATAAACGGCATTTTATTTCACTAAAAATAAATTATAAGAGAATGTAGGTCAAGTTACAGCTTCTCGTTGTCCAGCATCCAGTGATAGGACAGCAGGCAAACATGGAATCCATCGCCATATCGAAACCCGCAAATATCGGGTATGACCTACGAAAACAGGCCTTTTTTGTAGTTATCACGTTGCACCGTGTAACCTGACAAGTTGCAATTTAATTTATGATTAAAAGTTTCACGCACAAAGGACTGGAAAAATTCTTTGCCTACCACTTATATGAACATTGAGACAAACCACGCCTCCACAATCATCAAATTAAATATCCGGAAAATGATGAGCTTCGAAAACCAGACTCACCGCCGCCAAATGCCGGACAAAATTCCGGCAATAAAAAACCTACTCTCGGGGGATTACAGTTTTTTGATAATAACGTAGAAATCTTTCTTGGTCTTGCCAGCCTGTTCAGCCATGCTCTTGATCAGTGTTTGCGAGAAAGGCGCTTTGGGACAATCAACAGTGACTTTATAAAATCTACCGTTTTCTTCTTTAATCCATTGTTCGTACGACGTGCCTTTTCTCGGGCGTGGCGTAAAATTGAGATAGGTTAAGATTAGTTTTATTTCTTTGCAGGTCAGCGGTGGAAATTCCCCACTCATGCCGGTCTCAGCGGCATTGTTTCATCAAATATATGGTTGCTGCTATGGAAGATGTTATTTTTGATTTTCATAACATAGTATTTAAACCATGCCGAAAAAGGCGCGCGTCTGCTTAATAACTGGCTTGCGTAAATTTTATCTTCGCCCTCCAAAGCATCATAAACATATTCTTTAATCATCGCTTCGAGTTTGAATTTGGCATCTTCAAATGAATCGCCTTGCGCTGCAAGATTAAAGTCTAAACATAGGGCCACCCATACGCCGCCTTCGCATTCAGCATAGCATTTGATAATTAATTGCTTGGGATTCATGTTCGCTCTCCGAAGTGTTTTTTGCTGTAACCAGTTCTTTTTTTTGTGCAGTTTTACCTAATATACTGCACTTCGCCATAAACCACATAATCGTCTGCTTTACTTCACATCAGCCACGAATAACAAGGCAATAAAATTATAAGCTACCGATCTATATGCGGATCAAGATGAACGATATGCCCATGATCGTCAAAATAAACGGTAATCATCGATACGTTCCGGCACTGCTGCAATTCATCGGCTTTCACTTGATAAAACGCACACAGCTCCGTGTCGTTAACAATTTTATGTGCCTCCGGATGCATTACCCTGCTCCGGAATTTGCGATAACTTATCCAGCATAACCAGAGCGCAACCATTACCAACAAAGTTACAACGTAAATCTGCATCAGCTCCAGCAAGCTTTTGTAGCCGCCAAACCAGCGCATTTCGTTGATCATCTTTCTATCGCCCAGCACCCAGCTGCTTAAGGTAACCAAGGGAATCAACAAATAAACCCACATAACCCAACAGACGGCCCAAACAAATAAAGCACCTGCCCGTTTTTGCAGGCTTTGCAGCTGCGGGGCGTTAATAATGTATTCTTTCATTTCTCGCGCAAGCCTCTGTCCACGGTGACCCATATCGCACGTTGTCCGCGTTTCTTTTTTATCGCCCGAACCGAACCGACAATGGTGGTGCCGACGTTTATCAGCCAGTACACCAGGGGATACCATACCATCCAGTAATAATACCGCGCGACGCCGCCGGTACGGGATTCGTAATGCGAATCGATGAACAGGCTGACGCCGAATTGTATAAGACAGGTCAGACTCAGCAACATGCTGGTCCAGTTGGGGCTAAGATCGTGCAACGATTCGCTGGTCGATTCGTTAAACAATGCCACGGGGGCGTAAAGTATGTGCAGTAATATCAAAAACGCCCAGAAGATGCTGATCAGGCATTCGCCGTATAACAGCCACATACCGCGGGACGACCAGCGAAACAGATCGCGAAAATAGCGTAGCAACACTTCGGTTCCGCCCTGCGCCCAGCGTGATCGCTGCTTCCATAAGCCATGCAGGGTTTCCGGCATCAACACCCAGCATAAGGCGTTCGGTTCGAAGTAAATCGACCAACCGGCCAGCTGTAACTTCCAACTGATGTCGATGTCTTCGGTGACCATGTCGTTGCTCCAGTAACCGACATCGTGCAATGCGGATTTTCTAAATGCCGCAATAACGCCGGAGACGGTGAAGACCTGTCCGTAAGACCGTTGCGCCCGTTTGATCATGCCGACGATGGCTGAAAATTCGCCGACCTGAATCCGGCCTAACAGTGTGGAGCGATTGCGTATGCGGGGATTGCCGGTGACTGCGCCGACATTCGGGTTATCCTGAAAATGCCGCACCATCCAAGCGACGGCTTCGGGAGCCAGCAATGCATCGCCGTCGATGCAAATCAGGATTTCATTGTTGGCCAGTAACGCGGCGGTACGCAAACCCATCGCCTTGCCCTGGTTGGTGTGCAAATTGACCACGCGTAGTTGCTGATGCTGTTCGGCCAGCTCCTGCAATATTTCCAGCGTGTTGTCCTTGCTGCCATCATTAATGGCGATAATTTCGAAGGCCGGGTATTTCTGCCGCAGCAAAATTTCCACGGTTTCACGAATATTGTCTCCTTCGTTATAACAGGGAATCAAAATCGAAACCGGCGGCTGCTCGATTAATTCGGGCAGGTGTTCGGCATTACCTTGCTGACGCCATTCATGACGAAAATAAAAAATCAGCGCGCCGAACATCCAGATGTAGGCCATAAACAAAGGATAGTAATAAATGAATCCTTCGATGTAGTCATCCAGCGGTTCCCATGCAGTCACACAATCATGCCATTGGTTCTGTAGTATTGCGATCACGTTTTGCAATGAAATATTCATGGTTTTTCAGGGCAAACGGCATCGCCCACCCTATTCAGGTTGATTAAAACAAAATTCATGATTAAGGCTGGATAGGAAGTGAGAAATGTTGTTGTAAATCAGCCAGGCGCGGCTGATCCTCAAAAACATTGTCAGGGTAATAGCCAATGTGGCTGGCGCCCAATTTTTTCAGCAACTCCAGTTGTCCGATAAAGACCGGCATCGGAATTTTCTGCCCAGTTTTCCAATTGATCGATTGCAGCTCGAACACGGTTTTTTTAAGGCCATCGGGCTGTTTAGCCGCTGTTTTTACCAATTGTGTGAGCCACTGTTTGGGGTTTTCCGCCTCTTCCATAAAAGGCATGGCTTCGATGGCGACATAATCGTAATGCGCTAAAAAGGATTTAAACGACTGCGCGTACCATTCTTCGCTGTAAGGCTTTAACAACGGCAACGCATAAAAATTACGCGCGGTCTTTATGCCGGGTCGATAAATACGCACCCGACTTGCCAGCTCGTCGGTAAATTGGTTAATCAATTCGGTTTTATGTTGCGCCCACGCCATGCGCATTTTGCTGGTCGCATGCAACTGTTCGAATTGGTCGGGCAGGCCCCACGCCTCTTTCGTATAAGCCAACGCTACCGGCGATACATCTTCATAATCCGACAAAATGCCGTCGTCATGAAATAAAATGCCGTCAAAACTACAATGTTTGGCTAAATCTTCGTAAATTTCGGCCACATACTGACGCGCTTCGGGATTGAACGGCGATAACCGGTTATAAACATGACTGGCGTTTTGGGCCTTGCCGTCCCGCCATTCCTGAACATACCAGGATTCCGGCGCTTTGCCTTGATAGGCCATAATCGGCATCCAGGCATAAACTTTCACTCGGGCTACGGTTTTTAATTGCCAGGCAACCCGACTGAACAAGTCCTGTTTTACCGGCAAATGGCGATTGGGAAAATATAGCGCATCGGCGTTGCCGTCGCCGTCAGGATCGGCATAGGCTTGCAAATAAACCGTGTTGATATGCATGTCTTTGATGCGTTGAATCGCGGCATCCAGATTATGCTCGGTTTGCTCGGGGTCTTCATCGTAAAGATAATCCAGGTCCAGATGCGCTACCCGCAAAGACCTGCCGGTACGCATCCCGGTCACAAGCTCCGCAAATTGGCTGAGATCGGGATTATCGACCATAATCAAGCGACGCAACGCGCTAATATCCGCCACCGTATTAAAGCCGTCCACCAGACCCATCGTCATCGGCATTCCGGCTTCACGCGACGCCTGCACGGCAATTTGGTTATATTCTCCATACGGCCAAACCATAGCCCTGGGTCTGACGCCCGCATGCTGAAAGATGAACTCGGCACTTTTCAACAGAGCCGCATTGATACGTTCGCGATACTGCTCATCGGTTTCGTAAACCAGCATCGGGTCGTCATACAGCCGGGTAACCGCCGCCGCCTGCGAATTGGCTTGCGGATTGGCATTCACGCCTTTATGCAGGTCGTAGCTGTGCGAGGCGACCTCTACCAAACCGGACTGCACCATTTCTCTTACCTGCTCCCAGTTGAGCAATGGCTTGCCCGGCTCGTCCGCCGTGACGTTGCCGTCCATCCAGGTTCCCACCAGCGCAACCGTAGCCGGATAATGATGCTTCTTTAATAGCGGGAAGACGCGGGTATAAAAACTCAGATAGCCGTCATCAAAGGTCAACAGCGCGGCTTTATCAGGTAACGTATCTTTCCCCGCTGCTGCATCGAGAATATTTTGCACGCTGACAATCTTGTAGCCGTTTTGTTTCAACCAGCCTAGATGCTCTTCAAGATGATCGACACTGACATCCATCGAATTAAAAGGCGGCTTGGCGCCTTCCGCCCCGACGATGTCGTGATAATTGAGAACCAAAAAGTGATGCTCTTTGGCAGATGCGTAACCAAAAAAACCGATAAGAAAAAACAACAAAAACGCTTTATTTAAGTAATTGACTGCTGTAACAGGTGTAAAAATGGTCATGACATCCGGATTGAAAAAAGAAAAACTCGCCAACGGGTGACAATATTAACCGAAAAATGTGCAAACCGGATTGAATAATCGGTTGAACATGATTACATGATCAGCTCCCGACCACAAAATCCGTCCAACAAGCTGTTACTTAACAAAAAAGTCTATTATTTCCATGCGCTAAATAAACGCCGCCCAGCCCTCTTGATATGACTGAATTAAAAATCAAGATCCTCATCATAAAAATCACCGAGCTGTTCCTGCAAACGTTTTTTCTCCCAATACAGCTCAATTTTTCTGCGCGCAGCCATCTTTTTTGCCGCTCGCTCACTTTCGTTAGGAAGCGTTATATATTCACCGCTCAAACCCAAATCGAAGCCTTCAATATCGAGATCAACTTCATCTTTGCTTTTGTCGGCACCGACTTCAGGCGCGGATTTATCGGGTACGGATTTAGATACTTTCATAGTCGTAATTAATCTGGCTTTAAAAATTCACTTTTTAATTACTTATGACAAGCTTGTAAAGCAAAATTTTAATTCCGCCATAATAAAAGCCCGTGATGAACGAGAGGTCGGATATTCATTTTTAAAAAATATCAATTGCTTGGGAGAGCTATACCTAATCAGCGCTTTCGTTTTTTATCTGTCACCGCGTATTTCTCGGTTCATCAACCATATTTTTTTACCTTACGACTTTTTTAAAGATTACAATGCCCGACATACTGGACCATCTTACTTAACGACACACTGTAATCTATGAAAGCAAGCGTACAAATTTTAATCGGTATGGCATTTATTGCACTGACAGCCTGTTCGACTCAAGAGGTCAAACATGACGCAAAAGCCGTCTCGGCTCCCGATAAAGTACCCGCAATACCTGAGGATTCATCGCAATCAGGTCCAAATCCACCGCTGACCTGGGTTAAAGGCAACAAAACATTAAACCTGGTCAGGATCATGGATGGCGGAGCCTGTAAGAATGATTTTCAAGGCGCTAAAGGCGCATTTCTTGTCTACGCCGATCCAGCCGATATAGAGCGAATTAAACGCGATAAAGGGCCGCAAGTCTTCAGCGACTTCGAAAACAAAATTCAAACCTTTGCGACAGAAGCGTTGCAGGAAGCCATCAATACAACCAATCTCGCGGAAGATCCTTTTGCCTTGGGCGCAGACGAAGCCCAAGAGAAACTGACTAAACAATTATCCAATAACTTTCGTAATAGCGTGGCTGATGCCGTTAAACTATTCCAAAAAGAAACCACCTTGACGATTGATGTTGTTCCATTTACTCCGTCATTTATTTTTTATCAACAAGGCTGCGAAGCCACGCATTCGGAGCCGGGGAACTAGGATTACAAGGTCATCCGGGCTTTTCATCAGCGAACAAACAAGAGGTGAGCCATTATGGGTTGGAGAGAACGTACACATGAAGACACTTATTCCGATGCAGACGTCGAACAGCGTCTAAAAGAAGAATTGCCGCACTGGTATCTGGAAAACGGCTGGATTCGGCGCAAATACAAAACCAGCGGCTGGAAAGCGACGCTGATGGTTGTTAACACCGTAGGACACTTGGCTGAGGCGGCATTTCATCACCCTGACCTTACCGTTTCTTATGCCTTTGTGATCGTTAAACTAATGAATCATGCGGCTAAAGGCATTACCAACAAGGATTTTGAATTAGCCCGTAAAATCGAAGAGGTGGTGATGTGGCAGCCCGGCAAAGAGGGCGGCGCATTAGAAGGCACGCCCGATGACCCGCGGTTTAAATACATCAAATATGATTAGGCCGAATTAAAACTATCGTTAATCGAACACTAAAGGTTGGGTTGCCAAACCGCAGGCAACCCAACCGGCTTTTCATCCCGTCATTGCTGACTGGGAATCCCACGAATTTCAAAAACCGGGATAATGACCGCGCTTAATTTAGCCGGTCATACGCCCTATCTTTCGAGACTTATCGCGACCACGCTCTCTAAACACCTACAAATTTTAAGTTTTTTCGCGCTAAAACTGGCAAATAATCAAATTCTATCTATTCTTTGTCACACTTTAGTTGAGAATTGATGAATGACCCTATACCGCCAATTGATTGCTTGCAGCAACGAACAAAATAACGCCAATGAACCCACCGAATTTAATGTGTTTTTGTTGTCGGACTCAGATGCTTTTAACTTTACCGATAGCAAATTGCCAGATAATTTCTTAAAAAATCTTGTTTTTCTTGTTGCCAAAAAGCCCAAACGATTAATTACCCACATTCAGCGCATTCACCATTGTTACCAAGCAAATTTACAGGAGCCGCTTTTTGCCGCACTGGTTGATTTACTGGTTGTTTTAAATGGACGGGGAAAAGCCATCAGCCGGCGGATGATAATTGGGACAAAATCAAAATTGTCAGATGAACAATATAAGAAGCTGCAGACATTCATGACTGAGGATTTTGACGTCGCACTGCTGTCCGGGAATCAATACTCTGTTTTTACAAAAGGCCTGGTTGGAACCGGAAACCTGGTTCAACAGATTGAAACGTCTGATAAGCAAATATATGACCCGCTAGTCCTGGCTCATGATTATATTGAATACAGCCAACTCGATGAAGCAAAGGACGTGCTGGAAAAAGCCATCGTCAATCAACCGCAGAGACTGGAACTGCATCAGTGCTTATTAGAACTTTATAAATCAACTCTCGATACTTCGGGATTTACAACAATGTTCAATATTTTAGCGGGCCTGGATGTGGCAATGCCCAACGACTGGAGTACCTTACAGGCGTTTTTTAATGAGCGTAAAAAATGAGCGATAAACGCAAAAGCCCTTTAAAAACCGCTCTCCACGGCATGGATGAAAGAGCTTATAAAATGATGGCGATGTATCTTCAAGGGCCCTGTAAAGGGGCCGCTGTTGTTGTTGAAGACCTGAAGGCTGAAATTGACATTATCGATGCCGATTCCGTAAAAGCCAAAACGCTACTCGAGCAGAGACTGACTGAATCGGCTAGGCCGATTATTGCATTATCCCTACAGGAACTGACCTTCGAAAATATTCTCTATGTAAAAAAACCTGTCAAGACCTCCGACCTACTGTTCGCCTTGAGCGAAGCCCGCGCGATTTTATCCGTAAAGAAAAAGTCGGATAATCAAGTTAACGCCTGTACGCAAAATACAGCCTCACGTCAGTCGCAAAACCCGGCTATCAAGCCTGAAGGTTCTTTATCACCAGAAAAAAATCCGGTTAAAAAGCAGGCTACGAAGACTGACGAACAGAAAAAAACCTCAAAACATCAAACGGCAATGCAGCTTGATGAAGGAAAATTTAATGCCTTTATAGGATCCGTTCCAGGCTTGGATGTGAATGATCCAAAGCAATTTCCCGATGCAGCTTACAACCCTAAAGATTATTTTCAGGGATACGTTCAGTCAGCCTTAATGGTCGCTGAAGCCAAAAAACAGGTAATGCGCTTAAACTCAGGCTGGAAGCCGCTTATTATTTTTCCTCATAACCATGAAATCTGGCTTGATGCCGATGACAAACAACTGAGAGCTTTTGCCGGTGTGGGAATGAATAAAATTTCAGGACCGGGGATGACGCTTACTCCTGAGGAATCAATTGCGGCATCAGTTCAAGAGAGCTTAGAAAAATTTCATGACCAGGATGCCTTTCTGTGGAAGCTTGCTGCGTGGACGTCTAAAGGACGTTATCCAGGCGCTCTGGATATTTACAGACCGGTTTTTTTTAAAGCACTGGCCGAATTTTACCCGCCTTGTTGTCACGCCTCATGCATTAAGGATTTCAGCATTGCTTATGGCAAGCCCCAGAACCTTGCCTGAAATCGCTGAAGTTTTAAAAATCAAACCGCAATATGTGTTCGTATTTATCAGCTCAGCTTATGCGCTCGGCCTGATTGGACAAGCTAAAAGAGAAGCGGATGAAATCGTTCAACCATCAGTCGTCAAAAAAACTGAGCAACAGGGTCTGTTAAGTAGAATTATCGGAAAATTGCGTGCAAATAAATCATAGAGTTGGAGCAATATGAGTCATTACAAAATCATTTTTACCGGCCCGGTGGGTGCGGGTAAAACAACGGCCATCGAATCAATCAGCGATATAGCACCCATTAAAACGGATGCTTCTGCCAGTGACATGACGAAGACCAAAAAATCATCAACAACGGTAGCCATGGACTACGGCATTATGAACCTTACCGGCGGTGAGAAAATTCATCTTTATGGCACGCCCGGGCAAGAACGTTTTGATTTTATGTGGGATATCCTGACAACAGGCGGCATAGGCCTGATCTTGCTGCTTGATAACACCAGAGCGGATCCTTTTCAGGATATGAAATTCTTTCTGGATTCATTTCAGAAATTTATAGCTGAAACGAATGTGGCTATTGGAGTGACCCAAATGGATCTGAGTAATAAGCCGACCATTAACGATTACCATATCCAACTGCAAGGGATGGGCATAAAACCACCGGTATTTTCTGTTGACGCCAGAGTCAAAAATGATGTGTCTCTTTTAGTGCAGTCATTACTCTATTCTCTGGATCCCGGAATTGAGGCATGAAGCATGAGCGCCTATTCGTTAACAGAAGGGTTATACCTGTATCCAACGCCGGCCGGTGCCTATTATGCTGCCTGTTCTGTAGAAACCGATAAGCCGCGTCAATTTTTAAGAGCATTACTAAAACAGCAGCAAACCTGTGCACTCAATGTAGCCAATCTGCAGCAACTGATGGGCCAGGATGAAGAACAAAAATGTATGGAACTGCTGCATCATTGCCAGAAACTAGGCTGGATTCAGGGACTTGATGCCGTACTTGAATATCCGCAGGGCGCATTAGAAGAAATCTTGCCTGAACTGTTAGGTAAAATTTCAGAACATGGCAAAGTGTTATTAGCCGATAGCCAAGGTTTCTATCTGGTCAGCCATGGATTTCCCCATGAGGTTGCCGAAGAACTATCGGCATTAAGTGCTGAAATTGCAACCGTGCATGAGCGCCGATCCGGCTTATTGATGAACAACATGGGACTGGCAAGCCACGCCTGGGCAGTCATTGACGCAACCGGGAATAGTCAGGTTGGGTTCTGGCCGTTATTTATCGGTAATAATCGCTTTGTTGTAGCCATTTCAGGAATCCCCCATTTTAACCAGCCGGAATTTGTTTCTCTGGTTTGGGCATTAAGCATACGCTATGCAACTAAATAACATTGATTCTAAACTTACTATCACAAGCTTACCGAAGAAGAGGAAATAAAAATGCGAGCAGATATGCTGACTTCTGTATTAACAGAACTTAATGGTACTTCAGCAGATATACAGGCATCAGGCGTTATATCAACCGATGGCCTGATGATGGCTTCCGTATTACCGGCCGGCTTGGATGAAGACAGGGTTGGCGCGATGAGCGCAGCAATGCTCTCTTTAGGCGACAGAACCGCTAAGGAACTGGCAAGAGGCACATTAGAGCAGGTGTTGATTAAAGGTGCGTTGGGATATGTACTAATGACTTATGCGGGCGAAGAAGCGGTCTTAACGGTCATGGCGAAGCCTAATGCCAAATTAGGCCTGATTTTTCTGGATGTAAAACGCGCAGCAGAGAGCATTGCTGACTTGTTATAGACTACTTATTAAGAGGACAGCCAATGCTTCATGATATGAAACCTGAAGATATAGCCGGAGATTACCAGGAGATTACCCTGAATCTCTTCGGCAATATGACGCGTAAGATTTTATATACCCAAGTTGAAACACCCTACCCTGACGGCAAACTTATCGTATCGACCACAGATCCGAGTGGTGTGATCACTCATGTGAATCAGGCTTTTGTTGAAATGTCGGGCTATACGAAAGATGAACTTATCAATTCGCCGCATTCAATATTAAGACACCCGGATATGCCGCCGGCAGCCTTCAAAGATCTATGGGACACCGTACAAAAAGGGAGCAAATGGCAAGGATTTGTAAAAAATCTGCGTAAGGATGGCGGTTATTACTGGGTCAAAGCAACCGTCATCCCCAATGTCCGGAATGGCAAGGTAACGGGTTATACCTCCGTACGTCGAAAACCCTCTCGAACCAAAGTGGAAGAGTGCATCAAGCTTTATCCGACTTTGTTTTAATCCACACGGAACCTAATCATGTCGAATTTATTTACAATCAGTCCAGATTTTTCCCCTGATCGCATTTCCGGTTGGTATATTTTTAACACCTGGTTTCAAAAACAGACCGGGGAAGCTATCCATTTGAAAATGTATGACAATTTTCATAGTCAGATAGCGGCTATCAAAAATGATGAAATTGATTTAATTTATGCAAACCCCTTTGATGCCGCGATGCTGGTGCGTGAAAAAGGCTTTTTACCCTTAGTAAAACCCTTCGGCAAAACTGATGAAGCTATTATTGCCGTCAACGCCAAAAATACTGTAGAAGACGTGGCCCATTTGTCACCCGGTATCCGGGTTGCTGTTACTGAAGACCCTGATGTTCACTTGATGGGCATGATCATGCTGGAACCTGGCGATTTGGATGCCAACAATATGAATATCGATATTTATGATACCTATGTTCTAGTTGCAAAACATTTGTTACGCGGGGATGCCGATGTAGGCATTTTCCTGGCTGAAGCTTATGATGATTTATCGAATATGATTAAAAGCCAACTGAAAATTTTAGTTCGCAGCCAGATTAGCGTTATTCATCATTCACTGATGATCGGGCCGAAACTGGCCGGAAAACGGGATGAATTTCAAAGCCTGCTAGTAGAAATGAGCAATGATGCAAAAGGAAAAGGCGTTTTGGAAGGCTTGGGGTTTGATGCCTGGATTGGTATTGAAGATGAAGAGATGGAATTTATGATCGATCTTATGGATACATTGAATACTTAACTGATGTTACGCACGGAAGGTATTTCTCCCGTTTGCCGCGCCGAGCACCGGAGCTTTTATCGAGAACAGCCCGTTAGGGGCGCGGCAGGGATGCCGCGCGTCAGCAGAGGGGCAGGAGCCCCTTCTGCTGACCCTCGATAAAAG